>Ga0156233_105_pt1 | contig 152605 bp, 131 predicted proteins | sample RifCSPlowO2_12_FD_107880 | JGI IMG/M metagenome (GOLD analysis project Ga0156233, IMG submission 107880) | Candidatus Schekmanbacteria bacterium RIFCSPLOWO2_12_FULL_38_15
TTGTGTTCCTTTTCCTTTTCAGCAAACTTTTCATTGGTATTTTTAGTGACTCTGAAATACATCTTCCAAGTTCTTCAGACTGATTAAACCCTCGGGAAGAAAAAGGGGACGTTGTTAAAAAAGAACACTTTGTAATTAATGAGAAGTTATGATAAGAGGTTTTTATGCCACGGCAAGCGAGATTAGATGCTCCTGGAACTCTCCATCATTTTAACACTCAATCTTCTACCAAATCAGGGTGCCTGACAAACCACTGGTCATGCCAATGGCATTTTTTCCTGGGGCATTTCCAGTTGGAAATCTTTTCAATATCCATTTCCAATATCTGTAATTTAACTTTTCCTGATTCCTTATCATCCACTTCTTTAACTCCAGCCAGGTTAATTCTGCCTTCTATTATGACTGAACGGCAGCGTATATCCTTTGAGATTAGCTCTGGTTGTTCACGTCGTGAATCATATATCGTATAACAAGCGTTTCCGTTATTTTTAATGCAATTGATTTTTCTTTCTCCGTGTTTTAAGCTTGCTGCAAAATAGAGGTTTTTCCCATTAAAGTAATGCTCAAGGGGAACACCGTAGGGCTTGTCTTTTTTGCTAAGACAAAGAATGCCGACCTTGTTGGTATTGAACATTTCAGCTACTTCAGATTCATCCATTGTTCCAACGCCGCGGGTGACTGACATAGATTTTCTCCTTTTTGTGTAGATAATTGTTGGTTTCAGAATAGATTTTATCAGGAAAAAGTCAAATGTTTTTCTGGGTTCAGAAAACTTGACAGAATCAACTGCTGATGTTATTCAAACTATGTATGCGTGAATTGATAAAAAAGATTAAACATGCATCAAACTTTATAGAAATTGTCTATTCATTACTTTTCTGCTTTTGTTTTCTGCTGCCTGTTTATTCCTATGCTTCGAATAATCTATCACCTCAGAGCAATACTCTTATCTTAACTGAGTCAAAGAATTTAAAAGAGATGAAGGAGTGTCTTAGTATTTTAAAAGAAACAGGTGGAATAATCTATCACAGATTTCCTCCTGATTCCTTTATTGGATATCTTCCGGATGGTTCAGAAAAAAAATTAAATAAGTTTAAAAGAAAAATAATGGTAATCAGAGGTAGATCCAAGGGAATTAAAAATATTATTTTAAAGAGCAAAACTGCAAATCTTGCTTCTAAAATATGGGAGAGGAATTTTGCCAAGGTTAGTCTCAACTCATCAAAAAAGAATTCAGCGGAATTAACAGATAAACAACAGGTGGAACTTAATTGCTCCGGCGCATTAATGCCACCTGAAACAAAAGTTAAAAAACTATATCCTAAAAGATCCTTTAAGGGAATGCCCTATGGGGCTGCTTCTGATAATACCAGTGAGTTTTTAACAGGGAGCATAGCAGTGGGACTTATTCTGCCTGAAAGTGAGGGGAATGCAGAGAACTGGACAGACGAGGAGATTGAAACAGCAATAGCAGCAGTTCAGAAAGGTCTTAATTGGTTAGCTGAAAAGGCACCATCAAAAGCTGATATTTCATTTACCTATGAAATTCATCAGAAGGTAAGTATTCCTGAAGAACCTAATATGCAGAATTTCGACTTTTTGAATGGATATAAGGTAATGAATGTACTTGGATATCCAGGTAATGATCTATTTGCTCAAACCAGAGAATATGACAATGACCTCAGAGAAAAATATGAAACAAACTGGGCTATAACAATTTTTCTCATTGATATAACAAGCAGCACAAGTGGCAAAGTGAGTGTTGGTTGGATTGGTGGTCCCTTTTCAGCGATCCATTTCCATAACGAAAAAGCCTTTGCTTCACTTGTTTCCCATGAAGTTAGCCACCTTTTTTATGCAGATGATGAATATGAAGCTAACTATACCCCTGATTGTTCCCACCCAAGTGGATACCTTAAATGGAAAAATGGAAATAGCAAGAAAGGAGATTGTAATAAATATGAAGATTGTGTGATGAGAGAAGCATATAGAGATAAAAATTTATGCCTTTACACAAGGGGCCAGATAGGAATTATAGATTCTGACGGAGATGGTATACCGGATATATTAGACACATTTCCTGCTACTACCATAAATATTTTCGTGTCTCCTTTTTCTATCTCAACCCCGGAATTCAATGGGAATACAAAAGAGTCTCCTGTGAAAAACCAGAACCCTGTAAGTTCTTCAAAACCTGATATGACTACAAATGTTATACGGAAAGTTGAGTATCGCATTGATAGCGGTGGATGGATTGAAGCAATCCCTTCTGATGGTGGTTTTGATGAAGCAGAAGAGAGTTTCACTATTAAAACTTATCCTTTACCTAATGGAACCCATATTCTTGAAGTGAGAGCAATAAATTCTGTTGGAAATGCAGGGGATATTACGTCAATCAACTTTGAAATAAATTCACAAGACCAGAGGATGGTCATTGAACCCTATGGTTTAAACTTTGAAGGAACAAAGGGTGGAGGAGAACCGAGCCCAAAAAATATAAACTTGAAATTTATAAATTTATCAGGAGCGTCATGGCAGATAACAACCTCTTATGACTGGATAGTCTCTAATCCTTCATCAGGTATAGGAGATTCTTCGGTAAGCGTTAGCATAAATCCGAGCAGCCTTGAGATAGGAGATTATACTGGTAAGATATCCATAAAAGCAGAAGGAGTTGAAACCCAGGAGATTCCAATTTCATTGTTCCTTTACGGAGAATCAGAAATCAATTGTAACTTAACAGAAATCAATTTAAGTGGACAGGTTATTGATCCAACATTGGTAAATATGGAGACTTTTAACCCGCCATACCAGAACCTTGAAATCAAAAACCCGGGTGGGAATTCATTCAACTGGAAATCTAACATTGATTCTGATTGGATAAAACTTTATCCGGATAAAGGGGAAGTGCCATCATCAAGCCTTGTTATGCTGGAGTTAAACGGACTTCCGCGGGGGAATTATACAGGTAATATATCTATTGAATCTGGAAACGGGAGCTTGTCTCCTTACCAGATTCCTGTTACATTAGACCTGTGTGAGATTCCTTCCATTGACCAGATAATTCCTGAATCCGGCCCTGTTGGAACAGTTGTAAAAATTATAGGCCATGGTTTTGGTGATATTCAATCTGACAGCAAACTCTTTATAAAAATTCAGGAGGCACAGGTAATTTCGTGGAGTGATAATGAGATTGAAACAGAAGTGCCAGAGAATTTAAAGGAATATGAATTTGGATATTTTTATGTTAAGAACAAGTGTGGAGGTGGTAATAGCAGAAAATTCACAATTACTCAAAAAGAAGCACCTTCCTTATCTGAGCTCAAACCTACTTCTCTAAAAAGTGAAGATGAGCTTATTTTGACAGGAAGTAATTTTGGAAGCCAAGCTGGAAAGGTTAGTTTTGTTGACAGTGCTAATAAAGAATTTATACTTGATTCAACGGGCATAACAAGCTGGGGTGATAGTAAAATCCATGTCATTGTGCCGTTTGGAATGGCTTCAGGCTGGGTAAGGGTTTCTTTAACACGTACTGATGATAATAAAGAGAGCAATGAGACAAGCTTTACCTTAGTAAAAGCCCTTCCTCAGATTGTTTCCGTAAGCCCTAATCCTGCATGCAAAAAAAGTCAATTTACCATTAATGGCAAGTATTTTGGCAATCAGAAAGACAAGGTCTATTTCCATTACGGGGATATAAAGAAACAACTGGCTATTATTTCATGGACAAAGGATAAAATAATCGCTGTTGCCCCGAATATGAGAGGTCGGAAGGGAACAATAATAGTAAGAACAATGTATGGAAGGAGTAATAAGAAAGCATTTAAAATCAAAACCTGCCTTTAGCTCTATTCTAAAATCTCTTCCTCCCCTTAGAAACTTGACATAAAAGGGGCAGAATGTTATTCAAAAAATTATTATGCGTGGTTTGATAAAAAAGTTCTTCAGTAAAAATGCAACAGAAAGCCTTCCTCAGCAGGGGAATGATATTAATTTAAAAATTCGGGTAGCAACCTGCGCGCTCCTTCTTGAGATGGCAAATATTGATGATGAATTCAATGAAGCAGAAAAAAATGATATCGTTAATGTTCTGAAAAGTGATTTTTCTCTTCCAGATGAAGATGCTGAAGAACTTTTAGAAATTTCAAGAAAAGAGCTTGATGATAGCTTGGATTTATGGAAATTCACAAACTTCATAAATGAAAATTATTCTTCTGAAGAAAAGATTAAGGTTATTGAAACTGTATGGAAAGTAGTTTATGCAGACGGAAAACTTGATATGCACGAGGATTATTTAGTTCATAAACTTTCCAAACTTCTTAAACTTTCACACAAACAGCTAATTGATGCGAAGCTGAAGGTTCTTTATAATAAATGATTGTAACCCCTCACCCTTGCCCTCTCCCACAAGGGGAGAGGGGAGCGTTGGATAGAACTCTTCCGCAGGAGTAAAAAGAATCGGATATTCTTTTCTAGATTATGGAGGATTTTTTTATCTTTTATCACTTGACAGGAGTTTCTATCTCAGTCTCCCCTCCCTTGATGGGAGGGGATGAAGGGGAGGGTGAAAGAAAAATAAGTGTAAAAAATTTTGCAGACACTACAATAGTTTTCATGGAATTGATGCTCGTAATTTCTGAATGATTTTATCCATTGCTGCCTTGTTTTCTTTATAAACAGGGCATACAGTGCATTTCTCCTCCATATATGTGCAAGCTGCTTTCCTCTTTTCTACCGGCAAAGGTTGCATAAGAGCAAACCAGTCCATTTCATAGCAGTTCTTTTTCTGTTCATAAGCAGGGCATTTATAATCAGGCTTTATTTTTACAAAGCAATTCGGATTTAAATCCCAGCAATTATTACTCATATTAGCCACTCCTTTTTGTTTACTTAGATTGATTTTTATCGTTCCAAAGTGTTTCTCATCCTAATGATACACTTGCTGTCACCCTTGCACATTCGGGTAGGCTCTGTAATCTCTCCCAAGTTCTTGCTGACTTCCTCTATTTCGACTTCTTCCATTATATCACAAAAATCCATACCAAGACCCCTTCGTTTGCTTTCTTCTAAATAAGGGCAATAGGTAATGGTGTATTGAAATTCATCTGGTTTCGTGTAATCGTGTTTTAGTTGAAGGCCAAAGATCTTATCTGGAAGTCCAGCTAACTTTTTAATTTCTTCAAAGTTTTTCCCTTTGTGTTTATCTATTGCCTGCCTATAGTTCTTTCTTAAGATGGTTTTAAAGATTTCAATCCCCTCCGTTCCGAACTTCTCTTTTAAGACTTCAAAGGTATTAAACTTGAAATTAATTGCACTTCGGCGAAGAAAAGCAATTTGCTGTTCTGCAGGTATATCAGGATCGATATATATATTTTTCTCATTTGTATTCATAATTTTTCCTCCTCTTTTTATATATTTAGACTGGAAATAAGATAAAAGGGTACGGAGTTTAAAAATTTTTTTAAAAAATTCCTTAACCAACGTATCCTTTCAGTCCTTTTTGAGTCTAAAAATAATAAAATAGCTTTACTTTAAAATAAGGAGACTTATCTTGGAAATGGCGGTGTTTCATGAATAGAAAAATCATGGAAAAAACAGAGGACGAAATAGAAAAGGAAATAATTGACTATCTTAAAGAACATAAACCTCAATATAAAACCTGTGTTTTGGCAACATCAAAGGATAATATTCCTCGCGCTACTCCTTTAATGTATCATTATGAAGGTTTAAATATCTGGATATCAACTGATATTAAAGAAGGTGGGAAAGTAGACAATATAAAATCTAACCCCAATGTTTCTCTAGCTATTTTTCATCCTGTAAAAAGTGAATATGGATGGAATGACACTCGTGGACTTCAGTTATGGGGTAAAGCAGAAATCATCACTTATAATGACAATGAATCGGAATTTAACCATGCATGGAAACTAACTAATTCTGAAGGAGCATTAAAAGCTGTTGGAAAAGAGGTTTCTATAGAAGAAGTAAAAAGAAATTTAATCTATATTAAAGTGAAACCTGAAAAAATTTCCTTTATTGATTCTAAAAAGAAAAGGGGGTATAAGCTAATCTGGATCAGAGATTAAAATAAACAGGCTGAAATAAAAAAATTATTATGAAAAGTTTATCATCTGATTTACCTGACCAGTATTTCATCAGCAACTTCCAAAATGGGGAAAGGGAAGCTTTTAAGGAATTATTTCATAGATATAAAATTAAGATTTACAACCTCGCTTTGAAAATTCTAAAAAATCGTGAAGAAGCTGAGGAAATAAGCCAAGAAGTCTTCATCAAAGCTTTTTCTTCATTGAATAAATTTCAAGGAAGGTCTGAGTTTTCAACCTGGATTTATAGGATAGCTTATAATTTATGCCAGGATAAAATAAAAATTATAAGAAGAGTTAATCAGTTTCATGACTCAGATATAGACCAAAAAGAAATATTAAAGTTAGAATCTAATTCTAATCCTGAGAAGATTCTTCAACTTAAAGAAATCTGTATCAAGTGTGTTGATTTTAGTGAAAATTTTGTTCCTTATAATCAGAGAGTTGTTTTGACTCTAAAAGACGCTTATGGTTTACCTAATAAGCAAATAGCAAATATTTTAGGCTGCAATGTTGGGACAGTAAAAGCTCGACTGGCCAGAGCCAGAGTGAAGGTTAAAGAATTTTTGATGGATACTTGTGAGTTCATAAACCCTCAGACAACCTGTAAGTATCTGAAGGAATACAAAAGAAAGTCTCTAAGATGATGAAGTGTGCAGAAATTAGAAAATTGTTTTCTGATTTTATTGAAAACCAGACATCAGAATATGATATGAAAGCTGTAACTGTACATATCAGAAGATGTATGAAGTGTAAGGAAGATTTGGAGAAATTCAAAAGGACTGTAGGACTAATAAAATCTGTTGGGTTTATTAAACCATCTAAGAAATTTTTAAAAAATTTGGAATCAAAAATTTCATCAATGATTTCTGAATAAAAACTTCCTTCCTTCCTCGCTTAAATAAAAATCTCTTGCTTTTATTTTTAAGTAGTTTTATTTTTTAAAATTAGTTTAACCTTTTAGGACAGGCGAGACCTGCCTATCGCAGGCAGGCGCCTATCCTACTGTTGTGTGGCATATCTATTTTGCTGAAGAGTTTCTTAGAGATAAAAAATAATTAGAAGGAGATATTTAAATGAAAGTTCTGGCAATTAATGGGAGTCCCAGAAAGGAAGGAAACACAAAGGCAGGAATAAAGATTGTTCTTGCAGAACTTGAGAAAGAGAGAATTGAGACTGAGATTTTCCAGCTTGGAGGAAATCTTGTAAGGGGATGTACAGCTTGTTATAAATGTTTTGAGACTAAAGATGGATTCTGCGCTACTAAGGATGATGTGATAAATGAATGTCTTTCAAAGATGTATAAGGCTGATGGAATCATAATAGGCTCTCCTGTCTATTTTGGCTCTGTTACAACAGAAGTTAAGGCGCTCATTGACCGTGGCGGACTTTGCGCACGCGCAGGCAATTATCTTTTGAAAAGAAAGGTTGGGGCAAGTGTTATTGCCGTGAGAAGACAGGGCGCTGTAAATGTCTATAGCCAGATAAATTATCTTTATGCGCTGAATCAGATGATAATTCCTTCATCCATTTACTGGAATATGGGGCTTGGACGAAACCCCGGAGAAATCCTCAATGATAAGGAGGGGATTGATACCTTCAGGATTCTTGGAGAGAATATGGCGTGGCTGATGAAGAAGATGCATGGATAAAGAGAAGGGTTCAAGGATAAATTATTAGTTATTTGTTGATTTTTTCCCAAAGACTTCCTGATAGGCTTTGTTTACAAGACATCCCTTTTTCCAGTGATTGGTTACCATTTTACCTATAAACGAATCAGGAAAGCGTCTTCCTATATTGCACCCAGGGCAAATCAAAGACCAGTAAGCCATAATCTTTTTTATCATTTTAAAGCCTCAATTGTTTAAAAGGAAATTTAAGGGAAAAGTTCAAATTCCAAAATCCAAATGAATGTCAAAATCTAAATACCAAAAGTTTTAGTTATTTGAGCTTTGGAATTCATTTGAACTTTGAGCTTTGATATTTGGCATCTACTTCCGTTTCCTCCCCAGTGCATCATCAATCGCTTCTCTGAATACTTCAATGGGTTTGTTCCCTAAAAACATTCTTCCGTTTACAAAAAAGGTAGGTGTTGCAAGGACTCCGAATTCTTTTCCCAACTGCATATCTCTTTCAACAATATCCTTTACTTCCTGAGAATTCATTGCTTTTTTAAATTCATCAATGTCAAGCTTCAGCTCTGCTGCGTATTTCAGAAGGTCTTCTTCCTTGATATTCTGCTGGTTATCAAACATTTTATCATGCATTGTCCAGAACTTTCCGTGCTTTCTCGCAGCCTCTGCAGCAAGTGATGCCTTAAAGGCATTTTTATGAAAATGTGTTAATGGGAAATGCCTGAAAAGAAGTTTTACTTCATTTTTGTATTCATCAAGAACTTTGCTGATTGTAGGCTGTACTTTCGCACAGTATGAACACTCAAAATCAGAAAACTCCACTATTGTCACATGACCATCCATAGTTCCTTTTGAGGGAGGATTCTGCTGCTCTGCAAATGAAAGAGTGTTTAATGCAAGGGTTATTAAGAGTAAAAATGGAGTAACATATTTTTCAAAATACATAACACAAACTCCTTATTTTGTTAAAATTAGAGATTATAAATTATTATATTATTATAGTTTCTGAAGGGTTGGCAAGTCAAGGTTTGTAAAAACAGAAATCCCTTCTGCCTCTTTTTTAAAGGAAGCAGAAGGGATTTTTTGTTGTCAATGTATTTTCCGTTTACTTAACTGGTAGCACTTTAAACTTTTTAGATTTGCTCAAGCCGTAGATTGTATTCACGGATATTGAGACAATCTTCCCCTTTTTCGTTACCTTAATAATAGATGGTATAGTTAAAATTATGCTGTCATTTTTCCATTCAGAGATTTCAGCCTTAGTTTTATCAAACTGGACAAAGCTGTTATTTTCATCCTGTATGCCAAAGTTTTTTCCTGTAATTTCAAGCTCTGAGGCTATGCTTCCTGACGGAAGAGACAGTTTTGTGATTACAAGCAGTGGTTTTAAAAATTTGAAAGGTTTAGTGGCGCTTTCTGTTCCGTAATTTGTAATAACCTTGACCTTGTTTTTACCAACCTGACAACCCCATGGCACTCTGACTGTGATTTTAGTGTCTTCCCAGCCATCTCCATCTATTTCTGCTTCAACCCCTATAGTTCCTTTTGCAAATATGACTGTTCCCTGGTCAGTGCAGAAACCGCTTCCCTTTATTACCACAGTATCACTGTATGTCCCCTTTGATTTGCTGAGGGTTTTAATCTCAGGGCTATTTCCGCAGGGTACAAAGCCTCTGCCTGTAAGAGAAAGTTTAAGCGGATTTTCATCGGGGTCATCAGATTCTATGGACAGTTTTGCCTGTTTGTTGCCTTCTGATGTTGGTTCAAAAACAACACTGACTGAACAACTTTCTCCTGTTAAAAGTGTTACTCCTAAACATTCTTCTGATGAATAGATAGAGAACTCATCTTTGTTAAGTCCCGTTATAGAAATGTCTGTAATTTCAAGAGCTCCTTCACCATTATTAGAAATCAGTACTTCCTGTGGTTCAGACGAGGTATCCACTGTTATATCTACAAAGTTTAATAACTCTGGATCTGCTGATATGTCAGGCACAACTCCTGTTCCTAAGAGAGAAACATCAAATGGGTCTTCATTTGGGTCATCAGATGAAATGGACAGATTAGCGCTTTTTGCTCCTTCTGTTGCGGGATCAAATGTTATATCTGCGGTGCAGTCTCCAGTAGGGGCTATGATTTCGCCTGAACAGGTGTCAGAATCAGGATCAATAGAAAATTCTGTTAAATCTGTCCCTGTTATTGAAAGCGATGTTATTGTAAGATTTACAGTGCTATTGTTAGAAATAATTATGGTGAAAGGAGTTGATGAATCGCCGGGATTCACATCTCCAAAGTCATGGCTGTTGTAAGAAACAGATATATCAGTCACTCCGGGAGGAGGAACTGCTTCACCTGTTCCTGTGAGTGAAATATTGAGTGGGTCTTCATTTGGGTCATCAGATGAAATGGATAGATTAGCGCTTTTTGCTCCTTCTGTTGCGGGATCAAATGTTATATCTGCGGTGCAGTCTCCAGCAGGGGCTATGATTTCGCCTGAACAGGTGTCAGAATCAGGATCAATAGAAAATTCTGTTAAATCTGTCCCTGTTATTGAAAGCGATGTTATTGTAAGGTCTCCATCTCCATCGTTAGAAATAGTTACAGTCAGGGGGGTAGATGAATTTCCTTCTGTTACATTTCCAAAGTTATGGCTTGTTGGGGATACTGAGATGTCAGGCTGTGCGTAAGCAGAAGAAAAGGAGCCGGCGCCTAAAAGCAAAACAAGAATTATTGTGCTGAGATTTAAAAACTTAATAAACATGGATTTCAACATAAATTCTCCCAAATAAAAGATTTCATTTTAGATACTATTTTATTTTTACTCCTGTTGCTTTTTCTGTTTAATTATACTTATTAATAGTAGATTAATATTTTGTTAAAATCAAATAAAATTATTTAAAAAAATTTTTTTTTTATAATAACGGCAGATTTCTAATAAAATTCTTGATTTTATTTCTAACATGATTATATTACGGCTCTGTTTTATTAAAATATTAAGTTAAAAGAAAAAAAATGAAGGATATGGCTGAAGAAAAAGATTCTAACATTCCATTTATCACAGATTTCAAAAGCAACAGGGACTGGAAAAAAGAGAAGCCTGTGGTAGATAGGGACAAGTGTATTAAATGTGGAGTATGTTACCTTTTCTGCCCTGACAGCGCGATTAAGATGGTGGATGAGGGATACTTTGAGGCAGATGAGGACCTGTGCAAGGGTTGTGGTGTCTGTAAATCTCAGTGTGTAACAGGCTGTATAAGTATGCAAAAGAAGGAGCTCCCTGCAAGGCACCCAAGGTATTAGATATAAAATGACAAAATCCAAAGTTCAAATGACAAAATAAAAAATGGTATTTGGTTATTTGAAATTAATTTGACATTTGGATTTTGATGTTTGAACTTTCAAAAATTATGGATAAATTCAACATTTATGTTCCAAAGCTCCTGCCAAAGGAAGAGTCATTTGTAACAGGAAGGCGTTCCTGCTCCGGATGCGGAAAGGCAATGGCTGTAAGGTTTGCCTCAAAAGCACTTGGCAGGGAGGCTGTTTTTAAATCAGATGACTCAAAAGGGATAGTTTTTGAAAGACCTGATGCCCTGAGCTTTGGATGGGATGAAATGACCTTTGATGACCTTGTACAATCAATTGTTTCAGGAATTGGCAGAGGGAATAAAAAATTAATATCAGAGGGAAAGACTACCAGAGAGTGGGTCAGAAAACCTGCCATTGCTCTGGACAAAAAAATCCTTGAGGAGAATTACACAGCTTTTTCTAATTTGCTGGAGAGGAAGTTAAATATCCTGATAGCTCTTTATGATAACGAACCCTACATGGACCGTTTTATAAAGAATTCAATACCGCCAGCATTCGGAATTGAATATGAACACCATATTCCGGGAGAAAAAGAGCTCGATTTTATAATGGAAGATAAAAGCCTGTTAAAACCATTAACTGAAAGCAATATCTCTTATGCGGCTTCTGCATCAGTTGCTTATCCGTTTGACCTGATTAATAAAATCAAAAAGGGAATGGAAAAAAAAGGGACAGCTCTGGTTCTAATCCATTCCCCGTGTCCGACAGGATGGATTTTCCCTGCTCAGGATACTGTAAAGCTTGCCAAGCTTGCCATAGATTCAAGATTCTTTCCCTTATGGGAATTATCAGAGGGAGAATTCAGCCTTACAATGAAAGTTGAAAATTCAGAAAAGGTAGAGCAGTACATCAAATCTCAGGACCGCTACAGGAATTTTAGGGGAGATACAGTTTCGATTATCAGGAAATCAGTGGACAGAGAATATACCAGAATTCTTTCTTTAGAAAAGAGTAAGCAATGACAGAGAGAGATGAAAAAGCAATAGATTCAATTGTAGAAAATTATGGGAGGAGTGAGGATTCTCTTATCCCGATTATGCATGAGATACAGAAAAGATATAACTACCTGCCGGAAGAATCATTATATTTTTTAAGCAAAAAACTGGAACTTCCTGTTTCAAAGCTTTTTACTGTTGCAACTTTCTACAAGGCATTCAGCCTGAGCCCGACAGGGAGAAATAAAATAAGTGTGTGTATGGGTACGGCATGCCATGTAAAAAATGGAGAGAATGTACTTAGTCGCATAGGTAACGAGCTTAATCTGAGTTCTCAGGAAGGTACGACCGAAGACATGGAGTTTACTGTTAGCAAAGTAAGATGCCTCGGATGCTGCAGCCTTGCACCTGTTGTGAGGATAAATGAAGACATATACGGTGATTTAACTCAGGAAAAAATTCCAGAGGTATTGAAGAAATATAGAGATAACAAAGATACTTGAGGCCAAAACAAATTGGAATAAAATAAATCCCTCCTCACCCCCCCCTTTAGTAAAGGGGGGATGGGGGGATTTGGAACCGAAGAAAATGAGAAAAATAAACAGCATAAGTGACCTTGAAAAAATAAAAGAAGAAGGACTTAAATCTCTTTACCCTGAAGAGATGAAGATAAGTGTTGGTATGTCAACATGCGGTTGTGCTACAGGCGCAAAGGGCGTGTATGAAGCTATTCTTGCTGAGGTTGCAAAAGAGAATTTAAAGCCCAGGATAACAATGACAGGATGCATTGGTCTGTGCCATGCAGAACCAATTGTTGATATCTCTATGCCGAAATTCCCACGGATAACATATGGAAAGGTAAAACCTCAGGAAGTTTCAAATATCTTAAAAGACACTATTTCAGGCAAGGTTTCATCAAAGGCAATTGGTAGAACTGATGAGGATAAATTTCCTATTTCCGGTTTTACTAAAAGGCTTTTATCGGATGGCAAATCTCAGCAGGCTTTATCAGTCCCATTGATAAATACTACTCCATTTTATAAGAAGCAGGTGAAGATTGCCATGCGAAACTGTGGCATAATCGACCCGAATAATATTTCTGAATATATAGCCAGAGACGGATACTTTTCGCTTGCAAAGGTTTTAAAGGAGAAAAAGCCTGAGAAGGTAATATCAGATGTTGAAAAATCAGGAATAAGGGGGAGGGGCGGCGCAGGATTCCCGACAGGAAGAAAATGGGCTGTTGCAAGAAAGGCTCAGGGGAAAACAAAATATGTAATCTGTAACGCAGATGAGGGTGACCCGGGGGCATATATGGACCGTTCAATCCTTGAAGGGGACCCACACTCTATAATAGAGGGTATGATTATTGCAGCTTATGCAATTGGAGCAACACAGGGATATATCTATGTCAGGTCTGAATACCCGATTGCAATAGAGAAACTTGAGACTGCTTTAAAGATGGCAAGAGATGCAGGGCTTCTTGGTAAAGGAATTATGAAAACAGGTTTTGACTTTGATATTAAGATTACTCAGGGAGCCGGAGCTTTTGTTTGCGGTGAAGAGACAGCGCTTATAAGATCAATTGAAGGTAGCTGGGGTGAGCCGAGACAGAGACCTCCCTACCCGGCAATTGCAGGGCTCTGGGATATGCCAACAGTCATCAACAATGTTGAGACACTTGCAAATATCCCGGCAATAATTGCAAAGGGCGCAGAATGGTTCTCATCAATGGGAACCAAAGACAGCAAGGGAACAAAGGTGTTTTCACTTGTGGGCAAGATTAAAAATGTCGGGCTTGTTGAAGTGCCTATGGGCATTACGCTCTCTGAAATCATATTTGATATTGGAGGTGGCATCCCAAAAGATAAAAAGGTCAAAGCAGTTCAGACAGGAGGTCCTTCAGGTGGATGCATACCTGCAAATATGCTGAATTTACCAATTGATTATGATGAGCTTAAAAAAGCAGGCTCTATCATGGGTTCAGGCGGAATGGTTGTGATGGATGAGGATACCTGCATGGTGGATATTGCAAAATATTTTCTGAGCTATTTAGAAGATGAATCCTGCGGCAAGTGTGTTCCGTGCAGAGTTGGGGTAAGAAAGATGAGGGAGATTGTTGAGGATATTACAAGGGGAAATGGAAGGGCAGAAGATATAGAACTTCTGGAAGAGATGGCACAGTCTATCAAGGATGGCTCTTTCTGTAACTTAGGAGCCACCGCGCCAAATCCTGTGCTGACAACTCTGCGATATTTCAGAGATGAATATGAGGCGCATATAAATGAGAAGAAATGTCCGGCTGGTGTATGCAAGAAACTTATAAAATACCGTATTGAACCCTCTACCTGTATTGCATGCGGGAAATGCATTGAAGCATGCCCTGTTGATGCAATAACAGGAGAAAAGAAAAAGGCTCATGTTATTGATGTTAAGAAATGCACCAAGTGTTCTGCATGCAAGGAGATTTGCCCGGTTGATGCAGTGGTGACAAAGTAAAAGAATTAAGAAGTAAGAAGTAGGACAGCCGTCTCGGCTGTCTCTCGAATATGCAAAGAGAAAATGTAGAAACAGGTCTTCAGACCTGTTAATAACAGACCTAAAGGTCTGTTATTACAAATATCAAAATACAGAAAACAGATGGGAAAAATGCTGAGTATAAAAATTAATGGAATAAAAACAGAAGCCAAAGAGGGTGCTACAATCCTTGATGTTGCAAGGCAGGAGATGATTTATATTCCGACTTTGTGCCATCATGATTCCATGAAGCCCTATGGCGGGTGCAGGCTGTGCGCTGTGGAAATTGGCGAGAACAGTAATTCAAGGATTGTTTCATCATGCCAGTATATTGTTGAAGACGGACTTGTTGTAAGAACAGATACAGATAGGGTTAAAAAAGTAAGGGAGCTGGTTTTAAGGCTTCTTCTGATAGATGCATCAGAAAACAGCAAACTCCTTGAGCTTGCAGAGCGCTTGAAAGTAAAAAAGATAGAAAGATTCAAAAGCAAGAATGAACCGTGTATTCTCTGCGGCTTGTGTATCAGGGCATGCAGGGAGATTGTAGGTGTTTCAGCAATTGATTATGTGAAGAGAGGATATGAACGGGTTGTCGCCTCTCCATTTTTCAAAAAGTCAAAAGACTGTATTGGCTGCGGGACCTGTTTTTATGTGTGCCCGACAGGTGCTGTGAAGATGCACGAGATTGAAGAGGGTGAAAAGGCTCAAATACCTGAGGGAGAAGAGATTAATGGACCGGCAATGATTATTGATAACTGGAAAGTCGGGTTTGACTATAAAAAATGCAAGGTATGCGGGGAGAGTTTTATTCCTTCAAAGCAGGTAGAGTTTATAAGAGAGAAAGTAAAGGTGCAGGATGAATTTTTTGAAACATGCCTGATGTGCAAGAAAGAGGAAGTGAAAAAATCTAAACCCTAATATTTTTGGAATTTAACTTATGAAAGTAGATAGAGATATATGTGCGGGGTGCGGTGGTTGTGTCAATCAATGCCCGAGGGTTGCAATAAGGTTTATTGACAATAAATCTTATATTGACCAGCTTTCGTGTATCGAATGCGGGACCTGCAGGGCAGTTTGCGGTGTTACTGCAATATATTCTGACTGCCGTTTCCCTGATGTTATTTCCCTTAATTTTGAGAGCAATCCGTTTACAGAAGAAGCTGACAGCTGACAGCTTTCAGCTAACAGCTAAAAGGTTTTAGTTATGCTTAAGAACAAATATGACATGGTGGTAATCGGGGCAGGGCCCGCAGGATTGATGACAGCAAAAACTGCTGCTGAAGAAGGATTGAGTGTTCTTCTTATGGATATGAAAAGGGATATCCCCAGGATTGACAGGTCATGCTGTACGATGCTTATAAATGAGGTAAGTACCCACGGAGATAACTGCAGTATTGTAGATAACAATATCCATTATGAAAAACTCGGCTTGAAGGTTAAATACACAGGGCAATGGGCTAAACTGGAACAGTCAATAAGAATTACTCCGGGCGGAAAAAAACTTATAATGAGCAACCCCAATGGAGTTTCTATTGCCTATAATAAGGAAGTGCTTTTGCGGGGGCTTTTAGAAGATGCAGAAAAACTTGGCGTTGATGTTCTGACAGAGACATTTGGGCTGAAGGCTGAGAATATAAAAAAAGATGAGGTCAGGGTATCCTTCCGCGGAAACCGTTCAAGGGCTGTAAAGGATGTGAAATGCCGTGTTGCTGTTGCAGCAGACGGAGTGAATTCGCAGATTGTTCTTGGGCTTGAAGCCTTTAGAAAAAGAAAATTTTTCATAACCTTCCGTGTAGCTTCTTATTTTCTGGAAGGCGTGGAATCTCCATTTCCTCCTGCATTTATAATTTTTGTTGGAAGAGGGCATACACCGGATGGTAATGGTGCAATATATATGCTTGATAAGCACCTTGCAGATGCAAAACCCGGCGATAAGCCAATTATTGACCTGATGTATGCAACGCCTGTTATTAAATCATCAAACAAAATCGGGATTGATAATTTTCTGAAAAACGGGAAATTCAGCCACTGGTTCAGGAGTGCAAAGGTTGTCCATACAGCAGCAGCAACACTTAATTTTTATACCTGTATTCAGGAACCTGCTGAGGGAAATATAATAGCTGTCGGCGATGCGCCATCATTTATTGAAACCTACTGTCAGGGAGCAATGATGTATGGCTATAAGGCTGGAAAAGTTTCTGCGCAGCATCTCAAGACCAACTGCGGATATAAGGAATATACAGACTACTGGAAGAAAACATTTGAGTATTGCTGGCCCGGTGAGATTGAAAAAGCCCTGAAGGGATACGGCATCGGTTTTTTAAATGATGATGAGATTGATTATCTGTTCGGCCTTACTGATAATGAGATTTATGATGGTTATGTGAGTGAAAATACTGCGCCTGCAGTGATGAAGGATGCTTTTATGTCCAAGATGGACAGGGTGAAAAAAGAGAGGCCTGAGATTGCTGAAAAGTTTTTGAAATTCCACCAGTCTAATGCCCACGAGGTTCTGGAAAAGACAAAGTAAGAGCAAAGCATTATTTTCCGCTTATTCTTTTTTTTCCTTAAGATAAACTGTGCGGTGCGGGAATGGTATTTCTATGCCTTCCTCTTTGAATCTTTTAAAAATCCTTTTTCTTAGTTCGTGTTGGACAGTATACTGGTCAACAAACTCCCTGACATGGCATATGAGAGTAAAATCAAGGGAGCTTTCGCCAAATCCCGGGATAAATCTCACAAAGGGTTCCGGGTCCCCAAGCAGTCCCTGAACCTCTCCAACTGCTTTTTTTGCTTCATCAGCAAGCACCCTTTCAATCTTCTCAGGGTCTGAAGAGTAGCTTACGCTTACCTTAATTGGCAGAGACATCATTTTTTCCGGCAGGAAATAGTTTGTCATTGTACTTTGCGCAAGTTTGCTGTTTGGAATTACAACAATGTTGTTAGGAAGCATTTTTATCCTGGTTGTTCTCCATGTAATGTCCTCAACGTAGCCTTCCTGACCTGTTTCAAGTTTTATAAAGTCACCGATTCTTATAGACTTTTCAACCAGTATGTGAATGCCGGCAAAAAGGTTTGCCATCGTATCCTGAAGCGCAAGGGCAACAGCCAAACCTCCGACACCGAGCGCAGTAAGCAGAGGTGTTATTGAAATGCCAAGAACATTGAGAATAATCAATACACCTATCACAATAACCGTCCCTTTTAAAATCCCGTTTGCAAGCCCAGTTGTAGGAATCTGGAGATTTAATTTCTGAACATAATTTCTGAATATTTTTGATAATATGTTTGCAATGGTGATGGTTATGGAAAAAATTATCAATACATGGATGGTTTTGTTCAGATGAATTACATACTTTTTAGGAAACTCGGAGACTGCGATACCAATATAAATGCCGATGGCGACTGACCAGTATATAGACGGGGTTTTTAATATGTTTACTATTATGTCATCAATCCTTGTCTCTGTTTTTTCTGCCCACCTGTTAAGGATTTTAAATGAAATGGCTCTGATTATCAGCAATACCAGAATAGTTGTTAATGCTATGATTGATGGAATAACTATTATGTTAAAATTAATATCCATCTTTTTCTCCTAAAATATTTTAGAAGTTAGCCTTTTAAAAAGTTTATTTTTAAAGTCCTGAACTTTTATAATTTTTATGATGTGTTTCTGAGAAAGCTTTAAACAGAATTATTGCTCTAATTATAATTTATTATGGAACAGAACCAATTGTCAACCCTGTTTCAAGATAGATATGGTATCTTTTTCAAACATTGTTCCCTCTTTTACAAAAAGTGAAACCAACCGTTGCAGAATTCTTCTGCTAATAAAAGATTCTTAAAAGCATCAATCCCAAAATCTTCTTTCCCCATCCAGGCTTTATGTGCAAGGATTACGAGTATGGGGAGGATTGCCGGAAGTGGAGTGGGAAGTTACTTTTCTAATAAAAAAAAGAGACCGGCAGGCTGTCCCAAAATGCGCATTTTTTGAAAACTCGTTTCCTGAACTGGCAATAACATACTCAATAACGAGTAATTTTGTTTTATGAGTGTTATTTTATTTCGCAAAAGATATCAATTTACTATCTACAGTGGTAAACTATTTTTGAAGATTTAATTTTGGGACAGCCTGCCGTTCCCTTTTTCTAATTAAGGTCTTTTATGAATTTGAAAGAACGCGGGGTAACCTTTGCTCTTGTCTTTTCGTACTCTTCTAAAATAGGTTTCCAACGTTTAATAATAACTTGATCTTTAATTTGCATTTATGCCTTCTTTGGTTATATATTATATCAAAAGAGTTACCTAATTAGTGAGCATGAACAACAGTTCTCTTTAATCCCGCACCGCCGGATAAAAACCTGAACTACCTGAGGTTTTGATTTTAAGAAAAATGTACCGGTTATATTTTTTAATCCAAGCAAAAGAGCATTTTTTGAAAGAATTGAGAGAGAATCCGCTATGAAAACAAATGAAGGTTTATGGAAATTAAGCCCGAGCGGTTTATATGGATACACAAGTTGCAAGTCTTGTTTTTGGGTAGATAATCATTATAAAAAGGCTCCGATGCTTCCTTTGCTTTTGAATAGCGCTATGGATAGCATTTTAAAAGCGCGTTATGACAAATACCGCGAGCAGGAGATGTTCCCTCCGGAAACAAGCGCACTACTTCAAGAGAACATTAAACCGTTCACCGATTTAAACACCCTTAATGTATGGCGGACAAGTTCAAATGCTTTAAAGGTTGTAAGTATTGATGCTGGGTATGTTCTTACAGGGAAAATTGATGATGTTCTGGTTGAGTATGATGGACGGTTAATTCCGGCAGATTATAAATCTTCAGGCAATGCCCCTGCTGAAGATAAACAGAAATATTACATAGATCAGCTTGCCGCCTATGGCTTCATGTTTATGAAACACGGACACAGGGTTTCAGACCGAGCCTATCTTTTTCATTATTTTGTTAAGGATAAAAATGACCCTTCAATTGAAGTAAAGTTTGACAGCCATATTGATTTGGTTAAGATTGATGTTAGTTCGATGGAAAAAAAATTAGAGGATATGGTCAAGCTTTTAAACAGCCCATATCCGGGCTATAATCCAGAGTGTGAGGTCTGTTCGTATCACAAAGGAAGAACAGGCGTTTTTGAATGATTTTTAGAAAAATTTAAGGAAATCTTCTCTTTACCCCCCCCCCAGCCGGCTTGACAGGTACGATAGCCAGGTTCTTAATCCATGTGAAAATTGCATATGAATCAGGATAATACTTCTTGACATTATTGTAATAAAGTTTATAAGTTAGATTAACTATTTGAAAATAAGCATAATTATTTAAGGGAGCCTGGAGATGAAAAAAGTTTTAGCTTACGTAAATACTCAACAATACAAGAAAATACAAGAGGAAGCTCTTGAAAAGAAAGTCTCAGTTGCTAAAATTATGAAGGCAGCTTTTACTGAATATTTTAAGGAAAATAATATCTCTAAAGTCTAATTCTAGCTATAATTAATTATACTGGTTCTCTTTTTAATCTGATTCTACTTGCCATATTCCCTTGATTCCAAGAAATCTCTTTACCATTTCTTTCTCTCAACAAAACAAATATGATTGTATTTTAGCCAAAGTGAGGCTATAATTACTTTGTATTTTAGACAAATTATTTTTGAAGGGTGGTATAATGCGCAGGGACATTGAAAAAGAGTTGGTTTCCTGGCGCCCGTAGCTCAGCTGGATAGAGCGTCGGACTTCGAATCCGCAAGTCGCACGTTCGAATCGTGCCGGGCGCGATAAATGGATAAGTTACCAGATTAGAATAATTTAACTAAGCAGGAAACTTATATATTGTGAAAAGGGCTTGTCACAGCACCAGTTTTTACAAACTGTGACATAATGTAGCCGCAACCTTTAGGTTTGCGAATAAAAATTTTTTAATATCAATAAGTTTAGCGCAGGCTAAAGCCTGCGGCTACCATTAAAACATAAGTTGTGACACAGTCTGTAACTATTCCATTGACTTGAAAACATTGTTTGTTTATAATATTGCGCAAATGTGCATATGTACAATATTGCAAGTTTATGAAAAAGATAATTGAAATTTTTAAAGCTCTTTCTGAGGAAAACAGACTCCGGATTTTTAACCTTGTTCTTTTGTCCAATCAGGAGATATTTGCGGGGGAGATTTCAAACGCCCTTAAGAAACCCCAGTATACCATTTCACGCCATATCGGGATTCTTATTAAAAGCGGATTAATTAAACAGAGGAGGGATGGTGCAAGGATTTTCTATTCCCTTTCAGAAAAGACAAAGGAGTTGAGGATAAACCTGCTGCAGTTTCTTGATATGATTGGGGGAGATTTTCAAAATATTTTTAAAGAAGATTTTGAGGGGTTGAGGGAGCAGATTGAAAAAAGAAAGGATGGAAAGGTTTTAAATAGTAATGGGGATAAGCTTGAATAATAAATCTTCTGAAATTAATAATGAACTTGAAAAATTAATACAGTCAACAGGGAAAAGACTTTTCAGAAGGGTTCAGGAGGAGACAGAAACTTTCATTAACTCAAGATGGTGGGAATCTCAGGTCCTTGAATGGTGTATGAAGGACAATTTTCTGAAAACGAAAATTTTAAGGTTCATTGATGTCTTTCCTGCGCTCAAGACTCCAAAACAGGTAATAAAATACCTCAGAGAATATTTTCCTGACCCTGAACACCGCCTGCCAATTCCTTTAAGGATTGGTGTTTCTGCAACAAAACTGCCCTTTCTGACTTCAAGAGCACTTTATTCGATTGTTAATCTGGGTGTTACAAAGATGGCAAAACAGTTTATTCCGGGCTCCACTGTTGAACAGGCTTTTGATGTGGTTAAGAACCTTAAAAAAGAGAATATGGATTTTACAATTGATATACTCGGTGAAGCCACTACAAGCGAACTTCAGGCTGAAATTTATATGAAGCGCTACATTGAGCTGATTAGAGAATTGTCTGAGTTTTTTCAGAGAGAAGTTGTCAGGACAGATACAGATAAGTCTTATCCAATAAATGTATCAATCAAACTTTCCTCCCTGTATTCTCAGTTCAATCCTGTTGACCCTGAAGGTACAGGCAAAGAGGTAAAAGAGCGTTTGAGAAAAATACTTAGGATAGCAAGGGAGTTTAATACATTTGTAAACATAGATATGGAGCAGTACTGCTACAGGGATTTAACTATAAGGATTTTTAAAGAGATTTTTGAAGAAGATGAGTTTTCAGACTTTGAAGGTGCAGGTTTGGTGGTTCAGGCTTATCTGAAAGATTCAGGCAGAATGGTTGATGATATTCTAAGCTGGGCAAAACAGAAAAGAAGAAAAGGTTTTACAATACGCCTTGTAAGAGGTGCCTACTGGGATTATGAAGTAATTTCTGCAAGACAGAAAGGATGGGAGATTCCTGTTTTTACCCAGAAACGGGAAACAGATGCAAACTTTGAAAGAATTGCTGAAACTCTTTTAAGGAACAGCGATGTTGTCAGGACCGCAATAGCAAGCCATAATTTCAGAAATATTGCCCACGCAATTGCGATGACAACGTTTCTAAATATTCCTGATGACAGGATTGAATTTCAACTACTCTATGGGATGGGTGATACAATAAAGAAAGCCATTGTTTCGATGGACTTTCCTGTAAGGGTCTACATACCATTTGGTGAGCTTATACCGGGAATGGGTTATCTTGTAAGAAGGCTTCTTGAAAACAGCTCAAATGTATCATTCCTGATGCAGAGCTTTGCTCATAGGCTAAATGAAGAAACTTTATTTCAAAATCCCCTTAACCAGAAACCAAGTAATTTTGGAACAATGATTTCTCCAGAAGGTTCAAAGGAGCATGAACCTTTTACAGATTTTTCAAAAGAAGAAAACAGGAACTATATGGAGAAGGCTCTTGCTTCTGCAAGAAAAGATTTATCCGGAGAATACCCTCTCGTGATTGATGGGAAGAAAATTTATACAAACGATAAAATTCTTTCCTTAAACCCTTCTGACCCTGATGAAGCAATAGGGGAAGTTTCAAAAGCCTCCAGAGAACATGCAGAGCTTGCTGTTGATTCTGCATTAAAGGCTTTTAAATCGTGGCAGTATGTTCCAGCTAACAAGCGTTCTGAATATCTTATTGCCGCAGCAAAAGTTATGAGGCAGAGGAGGTTTGAGCTTGTAGCGCTTCAGGTCTATGAAGTTGGAAAGAACTGGGAGGAAGCTGATGCTGATGTTGCTGAGGCAATTGATTATCTTGAATACTACGCCTCAGAGATGAATCGCCTTGAGAAGCCAAGGATTCTGCAGCATATACCAGGAGAAACAAACGAATATATGTACAAGCCAAGGGGAGTTGGAGTTGTAATTGCTCCGTGGAATTTTCCTCTGGCAATTTTAACAGGAATGACATCTGCAGCAGTTGTTGCTGGAAATACAGTGGTTATGAAACCTGCAGAGCAGTCCTCTGTTACTGCTTTTAAGTTTATGGAAATATTAATTGAGGCAGGGCTGCCGCCAGGAGTGGTGAACTATCTTCCGGGCATTGGAGAAGAGGTTGGGGAATATCTTGTCAGGAACCCAAAGACAAGTTTCATTGCATTTACAGGCTCACATGAGGTTGGAACATATATTAACAGGATTGCATCTGAGATAAAGGAAGGGCAGGAAGGAATCAAAAGGGTTATTGCAGAAATGGGAGGGAAAAACGCAATTATTGTTGATGATGATGCTGATATTGATGACGCTGTTAAGGGAACCTTGTCTTCTGCTTTTGGTTATCAGGGGCAGAAATGCTCAGCCTGTTCAAGGGCAATTGTTCTTAAGGGCATATATGAAGATTTTCTGAGAAAGCTTGCTGAAAGCGCTAAAGGCGTAAAAATTGGAAACCCTGTTCAGCCGGCAGTAACAATTGGTCCCTTGATTGATGAGGAGGCTTTTAACAAGGTAAGCAGGTATGTTGAAGCTGGTAAAAAAGATGGTCAACTTGTTCTTGAAACAGGAAAAGATAATTTGCCTCAAAAGGGATATTTTATAGGTCCGACAATTTTTGCAGATGTAAACCCTGATTCAGCAATTGCACAGGAGGAAATATTTGGTCCGGTTCTTTCAGTGATAAAAGCAGAAAATTTTAATAAAGCCATTGATATTGCCAACAACACAAAATATGCGCTTACAGGCGGGTTATATTCAAGAAGCCCTGAACATATAAGGATTGCGCGGGAAAGATTTCAGGCAGGAAACTTCTATATCAACAGAAAAATAACAGGTGCTGTTGTATGCCGTCAGCCATTTGGTGGGTTTAAAATGTCAGGTATTGGTTCAAAAGCAGGCGGACCAGATTACCTTGTTCAGTTCATGATTCCTGTCACAATCACAGAAAACACTCTGCGCCACGGTTTTGCCGCTGAGGAGGAGTATTAAATTATTTTTTTTACAAAATCTTCTATTACCAGGTTAGCCACCTGCAGGTCTGCTGCAATCCAGATGACTTTGTCATCTTTACAGAGAAAAAAATGTTTTTGGCTCATACCGTAAACTGAATAAAATGTCTGAGAACCTGTCTGTTCTTTTTTAAGCCCTTTAAAAATCTCGTGGCTGTTACCAATCCTTTTTACCATCCAGTCAATGAGCCTTTTGGCAAGCTTTTCGTGTTTTGCAACAGAGTAATAGACTGTAGCTTTTCCATCTTTTTCTTCATAATTTGCCACATATCCGTTAATCAAACCCATCTTCCTTCCATGAAGCATAAATATCTCTTTAAGCGCCTCTTTTCCTGTTTTATATTTTCCAAGTTTAAGATTTCCAATAGAATCAGGGGGTTTTATTGGGGCTAATGGTTTGCTGTTACAGGAATAAAAACAAAGCAGTAAAAAAAGAGCCAGATATGGAATTTTACTGTATTTTTTCATTTAAATTCCTGAATTTAATTGTTGCTTTTCAATCTATTGTGAACTATATTAATTATACTAAAATATTATCATGAGGGAAATAAAAATGTTTAAACCAAATAGTATAAAGTGGTTATTTATCTTTATCATTACTGGTCTTTTTATAATGTCTTCAGGCATTGTAAAAGGTTCGTCTAATCCCTATTATATTGGTCCATCAGGCGACATTGAAGGGGTTGTGGCGGATGATTCAGGAAGCCCTGTCTCAGGCGCAAATATTTATTACACAGCCGGTGACGGCAATATGTGGTATGGTTTTTACTATGCTGTAAGTGATGAGCAGGGAAAATTCAGCATAACAAATGTTATTCCCGGAAGCGGTACCCTGACTGCAAATGCCAAGTGGTATAATGAAGGAAAGGCAGAGAATGTTGAAGTAACTGAAAACAGCATAACAGAGCAGGATGTGGTTCTTACTCTGGTTGATACAGGAACTATAAGCGGAACTGTAACTAAAACTAACTCATCAACAGAAGACCCTATTGCAGGAATTACAGTGTCAGCTTTCCCTACCTATTATTTCCCTGAAATGATGAAAGACGGGAAAATGTCAGGCGGGATGAAAGATATGTCAATAGTTAAGAAGGATAACGGGCTTGCTATGCAGAGAATCAATCCTTCAAAAATTAAAAAAGAGAAAGCAAGGATTGACAAAAAGCACAGAGGCAAAGGGAAAAAGAAACCTACAAAAGAGGAAGAAAAGGCGACACAGAGTTTTGCAGGGCTTTTCTTCCCTAACTATTATATGTATGAAAGCATAACCCCCGCTATTACAGACAGCGAGGGAAAATACTCCTTTGAAAACCTTCCTAAAGGGAACTACTCGATTTATATTGACCTTGAAGCCAAAAGCGGATTTGAGAGACCTAAGGAGCAATATATTGAGGTTCTGGGCAATGATGCTCAGGAAATTGATTTTAAACTCAGTCCTCTGAAAACAGGTAGTGTAAGCGGTAGGGTAATAAACCCGATAAACCCGAAAGAAAACCCTGTTTCTGGCGCTATGGTTGATATTTATAATGATACCTTTTACGGGTATACAGTCACAGATGCAGATGGGAACTACTCAATGCTTTCTGTCCCTAAAGGGGAATACCAGATAAGTTCTTTCAGCCAGTATTCCTGGATTGCAAGCAAGCTGTATAGTGTTTCTGTTGAGGAGGGCAAGAACTCAGTTGTTGAGGATATAAAATTTAAAGAATATGAATATATTATGCCGGATGAAGGGGAAGATACAGGCGGCGATGGTGATTTTATGGATATGGGTAAGGATAAGATGAAAGAAAAGAATATGGGGATGTAGGTTAAAAAAAATCAAAAATCAAATTTAGTATTTAAAACAGGGATTCAAAATTTTGAACCCCTGTTTTTTTTAATTTTTATAATTTGAATTTTATTTAGAATTTAGATATCAGGGTTTAGGATTTAATTATTTATGTCAAAACACTTATTTTTAGTTGACGGTTCTTCTTATATCTACAGGGCATTCCATGCGACACCTCACCTTTCAAATTCAAAGGGGATTCCGACAAATGCAATCCTTTCATTTACCAATATGATAAGGAAATTTATTAAGGATAATAGCCCTGAGTACTTTGCCATAGCCTTTGACAGAAAAGAGGAGACCTTCAGGCATCAGGAATTTAAAGACTACAAGGCACAGCGCCCGCCGATGCCTGAGAATTTAGTACCTCAGATACCTTATATTAAGAAAATAGTTGAACTGCTGAATATTCCCCTTCTTGAAATGGCAGGGTTTGAGGCAGATGATGTTCTCGGAACGGTTTCTTTAAAGGCAGTAAACACGGGCTTTAGAGTGACAATTGTAACCGGCGATAAAGACCTTATGCAGCTTGTTGAGGACAATCTGGAGCTTTTTGATTCAATGACCGGGAAAAGGACAGGAATAAAAGAGGTAGAGGAAAAATTTGGTGTTTTGCCTGAGAAAGTAGCGGATGTTCTCGGGTTAATGGGAGATTCATCAGACAATATCCCCGGAGTTCCGGGCATAGGACCAAAAACAGGAATGAAACTGATTCAGGAGTTTTCGAGCCTTGAAAATCTTTTAAATAATTTAAAAAATATCAAACAGGCTAACCTCAGGGAAAAACTTGAGACTTATAAAGAGCAGGCTATTTTGAGCAAGAGGCTTGCTACTATTAAAAAAGATGTTCCGATTGAAACTGATATTGAATCCTTTAAAATCAAAGAGCCAAACAGGGATGAAATTGTAAAGCTTTTTACTGAACTTGAATTCAAAAACCTTCTAAAAGAATATGCGGGTTGATTTTTTGGTTGAGTTAAAAGTTAATTAGCAATTGCGGTTTTTAAAAAGCCTAATGGCTGGTGTCAGAGGCGGCAATAGCCCGTCCACTGGGTTTAATTATTATGCAATCTTCTTCTGCTTTTTAATAATTTCAGTTAAGGATCGCAGTGCTTGATTTACTGAGTCATGGTCAGGGAAAAATTTTGCAACATCGGGTTCAATAACTATAACATTTGTTCCTTCTTTGTACCTTTCAGCATATTTTCCCCGAATGCCCTTGCTGAAATCATATTCTTCAAGCATGTCTGGATCTTTTCGCATTCTCTTCATATTGTTTCCTTTCATTTCTTGTTGTTTTTCTTGCGCTTATTATCCTGATTTTATCTCCTCTTTCTGTGTGAACAACTACCAGAAGGCGATTTTCACAGGAATTCCCAATTAAAATAAACCTGTCTTCTTTATCAGAATGCAGAGGGTCGTAAATAGTTAATGATAAGGTGTCTTTGAAAGCTGTGCTTGCCTCATCAAAAGATACGCCGTGAGTTTTTATATTTTTTCTTGCCTTGTTCAGATCCCATTCAAATAAAAGCATATCTTGTCAGTTTCTATTGTCTTATTATAACTGTTATAATTGAGTTTGACAATACCTTTTCATCGTTTTTGTTAATAAATCCACAATAAAATCTTATCTAATTCACGTGGTGAAAGAGCAATATCATACTTATTCTTGATGAACCTATTAAGTGAATATGCTTTTAGATAAAATGATGTATATGTTGAATCATAATTTAAATATTTATCATTTGCCAATTTAGGTACCAGTTTTCTCAATGAATTTGCAGCTCTTGAATCGAATAAATAAAAAAGATTTGGACGGTGAAAGTGTAAATATTTTGAAGCAAGAGACCTCTTGTTTAGTTCTGTAATGCTCACAAATAAATCTACTAAATATTTATGGGTTTCTAAAATTAATTCAATATTGAAGTCGGAAATCTCTTTATATATATCCAATCTGGATAGATAATGATCTAATCTTGATTTAATCATTGCTGGTGCAACTATTTTCTCATAAAACATTTCATTATCTTCACCTTTATGATTTTTATTTTTACGTCGCTCTATAGAAGCAGCGTAAGATCTACCTATTAACCATATTTTCGCCAATACTTCAGACTTGTTCTTATGGTTTGGATATTTTAAGCATAAATTATAAAGCACTTGGTTGCCTAAATCCCATGTGGCAATTTTTGCGTACTTAAGATTTTGTTTGTCAAAAAGTATAGTTGTATTCATGGGTAATATAGAAGTCAGTGAATGGGAAAAGATCAACCGATGTATACCATTCGAGATTTGAAGTTACAATATCACTCATGTAGTTATTGTGAATCTTTTAAACTCTAACATTTACTTTCAAGCTTTATTCTGCAATTAAAAAAAATATATAGCGAAAGAATTTATTGTCAAGATATTCTTGCATACTTAAAGGAATTTAAAAAATCCCCCTTGACTTTGTCATTCCTTGCAGCAATAAATTGAATAAAATTTCATAATAGAAATTAGAATTTCAAAGTGTAAAGTTCAAAGGACAGCTATGAGAGCAAAGAGAAGGTTTTTAATATTTGTTTTTCTTTTATTCCTGCCATTAACGATTCTATTAGCTCCAAGTTCATGTAAGCGCGAAAAGGTGGATATTGATGCAAACAAAAAGGTAGTTTCACTGCCTAAAAATGAGGAACCCAAAAAAGAGGTTATAAAGTTTGGAGTGATTTCCAGATATAATCCAATGGTAATGTATGAAAATTACCAGCCAATTATGGATTATTTGACTGCAAGCACACCATATAAATTTGAGCTTAAGCTCGGTTCAACATACAATGAGACAGAGGATGACCTTCATTACGGAGTGACTGATATTGCATCCCTTGGTGGAGTGACTTTTATTGATTGCAACCTGAAATTCAATGCCAAGAGTATCCTGCGTCCAAGAACAAGCAGTGGAGATATTTTCTATAGAAGCATAATTATAACAAAAGAGGACAACAATATATATTCGTTGAATGACCTTAAAGGAAAAAGTTTTGCCTTTGCTTCAATCAAATCAACATCTGGGAATTTAATCCCGCGCTATTTGCTCTTTAATCATGGAATAAAGCTTGAAGATTTGAAATCCTATATAAATTTAAGGCACCATGATGCTGTGGCGCAGGCAGTTCTTAAAGGTGAGTATGATGCTGGCGCAGTAAAAGATGTTGTTGCCTTAAAATACAAACCAAGAGGTTTAAGATTTTTAGCTCAATCTGACCCGATTCCAAGTGTCCCTATTACAGTAAGGAAGGATGCTGACCCTAAAATGGTTGAAGCTGTTAAAAAAGTCCTCCTGAAGCTTAATCCGAAAAATCCTTTGGATTGGGAAATTATGAAGAACTGGGATGAGGAATTCAGATATGGTTTTATAGAGGCTCATGATGATGACTATGAACGTATTAAAGAACTTATCCTGGATATCCCAAAAGTCTGCGGAAAAACATGCCACAGAGGACCAAAAGGATGAAAAGAGGTTTAAAAGAGATAAGATGGAGTCTTAAAAGAAGGTATATTGCTTATACAACTACTCTAATAATAGTGCTGATGATTGTTGTGGGATATGTAGAGAAAAATCAGGAAGAAAGGCTTTTAATTGATAAAGCTGAACAGAATGGCATTACTCTGGTAGAAGCCCTTGGGGTTTCCTGCACAAATACACTTTTATATCAGGAATTGGGGTTGATTGAAGAAGGAGGCTTGCTTGACAATTATATTTTGCAGATAATGAAAAATAAAAAGCTTCATGTAGTCTATGCTATGATTCTTGATAAGGATAACAGAATTATTGCTCATAATGATTATAAAAAATATGGCAGGATATACAATGACTCTGTAAGTTTAAAAGCGACTTCAGCAAAAAAGACATTGAAGCAATATTATTATGACCCAATAAAAAAAATTAAAATCCTTGATGTGGCAACTCCGCTTGCTATTTCAACAAAGAAATGGGGAACATTGAGGGTTGGATTTTCAATGGAATTTATGAAGCCATTTTTAATAAAACTCTACATTGAAATAATACTTGTTGCACTTGGATTCATATTTGTTTCTGTTATAATTACTTGGGTTCTTGCCAAAAGATTAACAGAGCCGATTTCAAAGCTTTCAGATGCCATGGACAAAATATCTTCTGATTTATCTCATCCTGAGATTGAAATAAAAAACAGGGATGAAATAGGACTGCTGGGTGAGAAGTTCAATAAAATGATTGACAGGTTACGACAGGCTAAAAAAGACCTGGAAAAGGCACAGTCCCAGATTATTCAATCAGAAAAGCTTGCCTCAATTGGCAGGCTTGCAGCAGGAGTTGCTCATGAGATAAACAATCCACTTGACGGAATTAAGGATTGTTTCCAGATGATTTTAAAAGAACCAGATAACAGGGAACAAACCAGCAAGTACATAAAGCTGATAATGGACGGGCTGAAGAGAATAGAGCTTATTGTTCGCGAGCTTCTTGATTTTTCAAAGGACAGGACCTATGAGATGGAAGAGGTTGATGTCAATGAAATAGCAGAAAGTTCTCTTTCCCTTGTGAATTACAGAATTGAGAAAAAGAAGATAGTTTTCAAAAAAGAGTTTTGTAAGGAGATTACAAAAGTATTTGGCAATAAATATCAACTCCAGCAAGTTTTAATAAACCTGATTATGAATAGTCTTGATGCAGTAGATGGCAGTGGAGTAGTCAAAGTATCTACTGAGAGAGAAAATGGTTTTGTTAACATTAAGGTTTCAGATAATGGAAGTGGGATATCTAAAAATAATTTGAATAAAATTTTCGACCCGTTTTTTACAACAAAGGAACAGGGTAAAGGAACAGGGCTTGGGCTTTCAGTAAGTCTGGGGATTGTAGAAAAGCATAAAGGGAAAATAGAGGCTGAAAGCAAAGAAGGAGTCGGCAGCACATTTAAGGTATCACTGCCTTTGATTAGATAATATTAAGGGACTTATATGAAAAAGATTTTGGTTGCAGATGATGAACCTATAAAAAGAGTTACTGTTACTGATTTTCTGTCAAAGAATGGATATGAAGTCATTTCCTGTGAAAATGCAATAGAAGGATTTGACAGGTTTAAGAAAGAAAACCCTGATATAGTAATAACTGACTTAAAAATGCCAGAGATGGATGGAATAGAATTTTTAAAAGAGATAAAGAAAATCGATTCTGAGGCTGTTGTAATAATGATGACCGCTTATGCAACTGTGGAGACAGCCGTAGAGGCTATGAAGCAGGGGGCTTATGATTACATTACCAAACCCTTTGAGCTTGATGAACTTTTGCTGATGTTTAAGCGGATTGAAGAATTTCAAAGGTTAAAATCTGAAAACCTTGAGCTTAAGGAAAAGCTGTTTGAAAAATACGAATGCTGCAATATTGTCGGGAAAAGCAAAATAATGAGAGAAATCTATGAGTTAATTTCATGTATTGCAAATACCCAGAGCACTGTTCTGGTTCAGGGTGAAAGCGGAACAGGAAAAGAACTGGTTGCCAATGCAATTCATTATAACAGCAAAAGAAGAAATAACCCTTTGATAAAGGTTAACTGTGCTGTGTTTAATGAGAACCTTCTTGAATCTGAGCTTTTTGGCCATGAAAAAGGTTCATTTACTGGTGCAATAGGCAGAAAACCTGGCAGGTTTGAGCTCGCTAATGGAGGAACAATTTTTTTTGATGACATTGATGACCTGCCTCTTTCAATACAGGTTAAGCTATTAAGGGTTTTGCAGGAGAGAGAATTTGAAAGAGTAGGAGGAACAAATCCTATCAAGGTTGATATACGAGTAATAGCAGCAACAAAAGAGAACTTATTAGAAAAAGTCAGAAATGGAGAGTTCCGCAAGGACCTTTATTACAGGATTAATGTTGTGAACATAGAATTGCCGCCTTTAAGGGAGAGGAGTGAGGATATTGCGCTATTGTTTGATTATTTCCTGAAAAAATTCTGCAAACGCGAGGCAAAAGAGATTCCAAAAATAGAGCCTGAAGCTATGCAGGAGTTAATTTCTTACTATTGGCCCGGAAATGTGAGAGAGCTTGAAAATATAGTTGAGCAGATGGTTACAGTAATGAAAGGAGATATGCTAACAGCAGATATGGTAAAGAAAAGAATAGATTATTTTCAGTATACAGGTTCTTTTGTTGATGTTACAAAACTTCATCCTGATAACAGGGTATTTAATGAAATAATGGAACAGGCAGAAAAAGAATTGATAGCATGGGCTTTAAATGAGAGCAAAGGGAATAAAACTATTGGCGCGCAGCTTTTAAAAATGAAGAGGTCGACATTCTGCGATAAAGTAAATAAATACGGGCTTGAGAATGATGTTGGTGACGGAAATACGGAAACTTAAAACGGGAATTCGTTGAATAAAATTAAATAATAAAAACAAATAGTTATATAAGACTTCACTAGATTTTTTTTAAACCACTGCCTGAAATTCTGCAAAACAAGCAACTTTCATTCAATCAAAACAGGTTCTTAATTTTATTTTAAAAGATAAATATTTATTATCTTTTCAGATACTTAAACCCCTCAGTCAAATTCTGCTAAATCTTCTGGCATGGAATTTGCTTAGTTTTTTGTGTTCTGCTTATAGTCAATAGGAGGTGGTGAGAGAGAATTGATATAATTAGTTAAAAATTTCAATACGTTAAGTTTTGTTCCTTTGAAAGGGGGGTATATGAGAAAATTTCGGTTTTTGATTTTATTCATAATGATTGGGGTATTTATAATACCTATAAGTGCTTTTGCTGCAATATCAAAAATTAAAGTAACAGCAATAGTGCCAAAGCTTATAAAGCAAAACGATACAAAAACAATTACCATAAAGGGTAGTGGGTTTAAACAGAATGCAGAGGTAAATTTGGGTCAAGGGATTACTGTACTCTCAACAACAGTGAAAAGTAGAGAAATAAAGGTGCAGGTTGAAGTAGCCCTTGATGCAAAGATTGGTTACAGAACCATAATAGTTGAAAATACTAATGGGAAAAAAGCAAAGAAGTTAAAGGGATTAAAGGTTCAGAAATGCATAAATGACTGCGAGGAGCCTGTGCCTTTTACCGGCAATCCCATCCCCATCCATGACAAGAATTCAAGCCAATATAGAACAGATTGCACAAATGCTTCATGTCATAAGGGTATTCTGAAAGAAACAAGCTTGAATTCTTCAATTGATACATTCCATGTCCTTAAAATACTAAAACTTTCCATTATTCCCGGGAAAACTAATGATGCGAAATGCCTGTACTGCCACAAGAATACAGATATTGTGGAACGTTCTGCCGGGAGTTTAAGAAAAAATGTTGATGTTGCAATATGCTATCCATGCCATGCTCCAGGAAGTATAGGTAAAGAATTTTATAAAGAATAAAAGGAGGGGAGAATGAACACAAAAAACTCGTTTAAAAAAATAAAAAATACAGGTTTTGGAAACAAGGCTAAGGTTTCCAGAAGAACATTTCTTAAGGTAAGCAGTGTTGTTGCAGGCACAACAGCAGCTCTTTCAGGTTTTGAGTTGAAAAACCTCTATGCCTTAAATGACCCTGACCCAAATGTAGGCGATACAGGTGTAAAAGTAATCCGTACTGCCTGCATGATGTGCAATGCAGGATGCGGCATTCAGGTTAAAATTGACAGCAGTGGCATCGTACAGAAGATCGAAGGGAATCCCTTCTGTCCGCATACAAATGATTATTCAACAGCAGGCACAGAGGCAGCTCTAACAGATATTTCAGAACCTGATAAAAATTCAGGTACGCCTTGTGGTCGTGGCAATGCAGGAATAAAGACCCTTTATGACCCTTACAGGGTTAAAACTCCTTTGAAAAGGACAGGTGCAAGGGGTGAAGAAAAATGGCAGGCTATCTCATGGAAGCAGGCATTTAATGAGATAATCAATGGGGGGACTCTTCCTGAAGGCTCTTTTATAGGATTGTCTGCTATAAGAGGCACTCCTGATTCATCAAAGCGTGTTTCAGAAAAACTGACATCTTCTGATACTGACTATGCAAATGAAGCAAAATCAGGCGATGCTTCAAACTTCGGCTTTAAGGCAAATCAATATGTCTGGATAAGAGGAAGGGACCAGATTTCCCAGATAACAAAAAGATTTAATGAATCCTTTGGGACAGTAAATCATATTGAGCATAGCTCTTTGTGCAATACCAATTATGCTGTGCCAACTAAAACAACATTTACCGGTCCTAAAAAAGCTTCTTATAAGTACATGAGGGTTGACCTTGACAATGTGGAATATCTAATTCTCTTAGGAACAAATCCACTTGAGGCAAATGTGGGGACTCCTTTCTGGGCAAGAAAACTGATGGCAATGAAGGCAAATGGTGGCAAAATCGTTGTGGTTGACCCATTTTTCACGCATACTGCCTCAAAAGCTGACCAGTGGGTTCCAATAAAACCCGGCACAGACCTTGCTCTTGTCATGGGAATGATAAGATGGATAATAGAAAACAACAAGCACTTGAGTGCTTATCTTTCCATTCCAAATGAATCAGCGGCAAGCACAGCAGGATATAAAAACTATACTGATGCAACATTTCTGGTAGAAACTGCGAGTGGTAAAGGCGAGGAATTTCTGACTGCTTCTGCTGCAGGTTTAACAGAAGGAGTAACAACCCTTTCTTCAGCTATAACATCCTCTGACAAAGTTATTCCTGTTGCGGACACAAGTACCTTTCCTTCAAAGGGTTTTATAAAAATTGGTGATGAGGTAATCTATTATCCGGCAAAGGATGATACAAATAAAACGCTTGGAACCTCTGCAAGCGGTTGCACAAGGGGAAGCTTCAACACAAAGGCTGCTTCAGCAAGTAGCGGAGCTATTGCATCAATTGCCTTTACTGTGGAAAAAAGCGATGGTTCAATTGTGCCATATACTTCTGCTGATACTGCAAAACTTGAATCCTCTGGAACAAAAAATAGTCTTAATTATTCCACAGCTTTTAAGCTGTTAAAAGATGAGGTGATGAGTAAGGAACTTTCAGAATGGGCAAGCCTTTGTGATGTGAGTGGAACTACTATTCAGACTTTGGCAAGCGATTTATCCGATAGCAGCAAAAAGACTTGTTTAGAAGCTTATAGAGGTGCCTGGGGGCATCCAAATGGATATCAGACTTCAAGAGCTATAAACATTCTCAATACCATCATTGGCAGAGTAGATAAAGTTGGGGGTTATTGCACAGGTCCAAGGTTTGGAGGAAAAGAGCCTTCAAGAGCTGTTTCAAGCGGTCTTACAAGTGGTGTAAGGGTTGACAGAGCAGGTTCAAAATATGAGGGAACTGAACCCACACCAACAAGGCAGTGGTATTATCTCGCAAGTGTAATAAGCCAGGAAGCAATCCCGAGCATGGCAGTAAGTTATCCTTACAAATATAAGGCACTGATGCTTTATTGCTTTAACCCTGCTTATACTCAACCAAATAGCCAGGGAGTAAGGGATGCTCTGACGAAGAAGGATGGTTCAAGCTATGTTATTCCTCTTGTAGTCTCCTGCACAATCTTTATGGATGAGACTGCAGCGCTTTCAGATTATATCCTTCCTGACAGCACCTATCTTGAGAGGTATTCAACTCCATTTACAAGTTATCCAACATTAAAAACAAAGGCTGGCACAATTAGAAGACCTGTAATCGGCTCATATAAACAGATTACAATAGGAGATAGAACTGCGTGGATTTATATCCCTGCTGATGCAGAATTAACTGGAAGCTCTTTCAGTGATATTTCAGCTCTTCTTGATGCATGGAATGGTCCTATGCCATATGATGAACAGTTGATTCAGATGGCAAAGCTTTTAGACCTTCCAAATTTTGGGACTGATGGAATAGGCACAGGTAAGCATCTTGATACAGCCTATTCGTTCTGGGATGAAGCCTTTAAAGCAGGGGATTTCTCTTCGGGTTTAGGAAGTGAAGGTCAAACCAGCGGACCTGGAGATAGTAGTACTGAATATATGAAGATGGCTGGTAGATGGGAGAATCCGGCTCAGATTGAAGATTCAAGTGCACCAGACTGGATAAAAAACAAATATGGTGACCTTATCAGCATCTTTTCAGAAAAGGTTGCCCATGCAAAGAATGCGTTGACAGGTGAAGAATACTCAGGAATCCCGAAATGGGAAGAACCGAATATTGGGCTTAAAGGAACCTTAATTGAAGAAGTTACTGGATATGACTACACTCTGAACACATATAAGAGAGCATGGCAAGTTCAGTCAAGGTCAACAAGCAATGAATGGCTCCTTGAACTCCAGCCTGAAGGGTTTATATATCTTAGCTCCACAGATGCAGGAAGTCTTGGAGTAAGAACAGGTGACATAGTCAAAGTAACTTCATCCAATGGACAGAGTACACAGGGCAAGGTCAGAGTAATAAATGGGCTTCGCCAAAAATCAGTTGTTATTGACCACCATTTTGGAAGAGAATGGTTTGGTTCAAAACCTTATAAAGTTGATAGCGTAGATTCAGCCTATGACTCAAAAATCGGTGTAGGTCCTAATGGCAATTTGGTCCAGCGAGGAGACCCCGATTTCCCTGAACTATGCCTTACAGACCCGATTTCTGGTCAGGCATGTTTCTATATAAGTAAAGTTAAGGTTGAAAAGGTTTTAAGTTAAAATAAAAATTTGAAAGGAGGCTTAAAGAATGAGCCAGTTAGGTTTTACAATAAATCTTGCTAAATGTGCTGGATGCAGAGCTTGTGCTGTAGCTTGCAATGCTGAGTTAAATACTGTAAAAGGAACAAGATATAGAGCAGTTATTGAAAAGCAGGGAGGGACAGAAACAGAGCCAAAAAGGCTTTTTGTGACAATGTCATGCTTTCATTGTGAAGAGCCTGCGTGCCTGAAATCTTGCCCTGTTGAAGCAATAAGCAAGGATGCAAATTTCGGAGTTGTGCTTATTGATGATAGTAAATGTATTGGATGCAAGTATTGCGCAACGGTGTGTCCCTATGGGGCTCCAAGGTTTAATGGGAGCACAAAGAAGATGGAGAAATGCTCGCTTTGCGCTCATAGGGTTTTAAACAGTGCAGGAAGTGCTCTTACAGGTTTAAAGCCTGCATGCGTTAATACCTGCATTGGGAAAGCCCTTAGCTTTGGTGAAGACGTTGGCAATACAGGAACTGTTCCTGAGAAGTTTTCTTCAAGAAGCTATACAAATCCATCAGTAACATTTGAGTGGGGTTGGATTACAGCGTGGTAATATTAGAAATACTCAGTAGAAACCAACTCCTACATGGAGTTCAGGTAAAGAGATTATTGTTTGGGGTTGGTTTCTACTTTTAAAATTATGTTGGAAAAGGGAAATGAAAATTTTATTAATTTAGCGTGGGAGAGAAGTAATTTTTACTTTTTCCTTTCCTCTTTATTTTTGACTACTCCCACTGCAGATACCCTTGGAACTTTAAGAGAGATTGCAGCCTTTTCGGTAAATTCATCTTTTATTTCTAATGGAACAAAACAACTTATTTCTGAGTTAGAAAATATAAACAACGAAGATTTTAGAAGCCTTGTTCAGGAATACCATGATTTGTTTAAGGTTCCTCTTTCGAAATTTGTTACCCCTTATGAATCAGTGTATCGCCATGGTTGTATGAGCGGAAAGTCTGGGGTTGATGTTAAAAAAATTTATACCAGACTTGGATTTCAGATTCCCAATGAATACCATGAACTTCCAGACCATATCGGAACAGAGCTTGCTTTTATGGCTACTCTCTGCAAGGAAGAAGAAAAAGCTTATAAGGAAAATAATCCTAAACTTATAACCTCCCTTCAGAAAATGGAAAAGAAGTTCTTAAAAGAGCACATTCTGTGCTGGCTTCCAGATTTATGTGAAAAAATTTTTGAAAAAACAAAAAATAATTTTTATCTCGCCATTGCGAAAATCACCCTTGACTTTGTCCTTTCTGATAGCAATACATTAAATTGTGCATTTATAAAAGGATGATCATAAAGAGAGTAGAACAGGCGTCTCGCCTGTTTATTTAGATATATTATGCTTGAATCAAAAATAATTAATAAGGCGCTGGAGAGTTTTACGAGAAAGGACATAATTATCATTCCTGAACTCTGCCCGACTGTAAGGTCTCCCAAGTCAAAATGCAGAAGATGCGTTGAATTCTGTCCGGCTGGCTCAATCAGTATAGAAAATAATATTTCTATAGATGATAAATGCATTGAATGCGGTTGCTGCATTTCAGCCTGCCCGAACGGTGTTTTTGACTCTGAAACCAAGAACGATTTTTCAATAATATCCATTGCAGAGGATTTTCTTAAGAATAATCCTGAAAGGGTTGTGAGGTTTACGTGTGAAAAAGGGATTGAGGAAAATGTTGATTTAATTTCCTTAAAATGCGTTGGAAGGCTTACGGAAAACATCCTCATCCATCTGGTTTTAAAGAGGTCAGGCAGAATAGAGATAAAGGTTCCGGATTGTAAAGGATGTAGCATTGAAAAGGGAAAGGCGCTTTTTCATGAGATAAGGCAATTAGCTATCTTTATTATTCATTCATTAGGGTTAGAAGGAGATAGCATTCAGGTCCTTGGTGAGTTCTCTGAATTTAAGAAGGGTGAGGGCAAGGTTAAAAGAGAAGAGAATCTGGACAGGAGAAAATTCTTTAAAAGAATAAAAAGCAAAGTAATGTTAGAGACAACTAATACTCTGGCTAATCTGTATAAATCTGAAAATAAGGAAGAAATACCTGGTGCGCAGACCAGGAAATTCCAGAATCATAAAAGGCCGCATTTGGTGAGTCTCTTAAAGGATTCTAATCAGGAAGAGAAAGTTTTATCTCCTGATACCTTTATTCCTTTTGCAACAGCCTTTATCAGAGAAAACTGCATGGGTTGTAATGTTTGCGACGTTCTCTGCCCAACAGGAGCTATAAGCAGGATTTCTGATGAAGCCTTTATTAAGATTTATTTTAATGAGCAGAGATGCACAAACTGCAGGCTTTGTCAGGATGTTTGTCTTGTAAAGGCAATCGGAGTACAGCCAAGGCTAAGCATGAAAAAGCTGACTGAAGACAAAATGGTTGAGCTTGTTAGATTAAAGAAGAGAGTATGCCATCGCTGCAAAGGCGAATTTGTTGGAACAGAGAATATATGTCCTCTGTGTGAGAAAAGACGAAGAAACTTATAACTCCTCACCTTATACTAAATTTTTCTTCTCTTCCATAACCCCAATCCAACCAGTCCACTTCCTATCAGTTTTTTAAAAATCGCTTTTGTTTTCACTTTCATTATTTTCTCCTTTTATTTTTTGCTTCTTTTCTGCCAAAGGGCAATTCCTGCCACCTGCGAATCCTTGCTAACAGGTTCCACAAACAGAATGTGGTCTCTGTTAAGTATCATCCTGTCAGGCTTGTGCCACTCGTTACCTCTTTTTATCAGGGTGTTGTTAACCTGATTTGTCTGCTGGTTGACTTGTGACTAAATATAATAGATATCCTTTTGACAATATCCTGTAAATTATGCTCATAATTAATATAAGGCTTAAGGTGTCAAGGATTGGAGGGTTTAAAATTTTAGTTTAAGGTTTTAATTGGAGTGTAATGTGTTAGGTATTTCTACTGTATGGCAGTCAGGTAAAATAAAAAATGGAGAGGAACTTCTAAGTAAGATATATGAGCTTGGAATAGGTGCTCTTGAACTTGAATATAGGATAGATGAAGAGACTTACAAGCAGATGAAGCCTTTTTTGAAAAATGGCAAATTAAAGATTTTATCTGTTCATAATTTTTTTCCCGTGTCTGATATTCTGGAAACAGGAAGCGGAGATGCCTTTCTGTTGTCTTCACCTGAAGAGGATGAGAGAAAAAAGGCTGTAGAATATACAATCAGAACCATAGAGCACGCAAATGACCTTGAAGCAAGGGCAGTTGTGCTTCATCTTGGGAATACAGGAATGGATTCTTATAAGAGAGAGTTTTTTGAGTTTTATGATGATGGGGAAATAAACTCTGAGAGGTTTTTAAAGTTTTTAGATGAGATAAAAAGCGAGCGTAATAAAGCAAAAGCGAGGTTTTTTGATGCTGTACTTTTCAGTCTTGAAAAACTTAATAAAACTGCAGAAAAAGAAAATGTGATGCTTGGAATTGAGAACAGGTATTATTTCCACCAGATTCCTGATTTTGAGGAGATGGAAATGATTTTTAGAAAGTTTAATGGTTCAAACATCTGTTACTGGCATGATGTTGGGCATGCGGAAACATGGCAGAATTTAGGTTTAAAAAAGCATGAAGACTGGCTAAAGGGCTATGGAGAGAAATTGCTTGGTATTCATCTTCATGACTGTGAAGGCTATAGGGACCATAAAGCACCGGGAAATGGTAAGGTTGACTTCGAAATGATAAAGAAATATTTAAAACCTGAAACCATAAAAATAATTGAAGTAGAGCCCGAGGTAACAGATGAAAGCCTTAAGGAAGGAATTGTGTATTTAAAGAATGTTGGGATTGAATAATTAGATGAAAAAGAGTTTTAATTCAGGAGCAGGAAAAACCCTGAAAGAAATCATTCATGCCCTTCCGGACGGGATGATGGTCGTTGACAGGAATTTCTGTATCAATGTTTTTAATTCATCAATGGAAGAACTAAGCGGGATTTCATTTAACAGGGTTCAGGGCAAGTCACTTTTTGAATTTTTTTCTGAAAATATTAATCTAATTGAGCTTGTAAAAAAAACAATGTCTTTAGAAATTACTTTTTCTGACTACGAGACAGACTACATTAAAAAAGACAGGAGTAAAATACCTGTCAGCATTACCACTTCGCCGCTGATTTCCAACAAGGGAGAAACTGAAGGGACAGTTGTAATAATAAAAAATTTGACAATGATTAAAAGACTTGAAGAAAGGACTCTTAATCTTGAGAAAATGCAGATTTCAGGGGTTCTGGCTGCAGGGATAGTGCACGAAATAAGAAATCCTCTTGGAGGTATAAGGGGCGCGGCGCAGCTGCTTCTTGAAGAAATTGAGGACAATAAAGAGCAGAAAGAATACATAAATATTATAATTCAGGAGGTTGAAAGGCTTTCAAGACTTACTAACAGTCTTATGGAGTTAACAACGCGAAAAAAAAATTTCTTTGAACAGTGCAATATCCACAGCATACTTGATCAGGTAATACTTTTGGAAAAAACAAAAATTAATCCTGATAAGATAATATTCAGCAGAACCTATGACCCAAGCCTTCCTGATATCCTTGCTTCAAAGGATTCTCTTTTTCAGGTATTTCACAATATAATAAAAAACAGTCTTGAAGAGCTTGGTGAAAAAGGGAATATTGATATAAGGACTAAATTTTCCCAGGAATATCATCCTGTCTCCAAAGACACCGCGAGAAAGCAGTACATTCTTGTTGAGATTCAGGATAGTGGCAGAGGCATATCTCCGGAAATCAGAAAAAATCTTTTTACTCCCTTCTGCACATCAAAACCCGGCGGAGTCGGGTTGGGGTTAGCTTTGTCCCTTAAAATTATTGAAGAGCATAACGGGTTTATAAGGGTTGAGAGCGAAGAAGGAAAGGGAGCCATTTTTAAGATTTATCTGCCTCTTCCTTAATTTTTATCCTCCAAAAAATTTTTTCTTTATTATATTCTTCCCATGAGAGGGATTTAAAAACCTCATAATCCTTGTTACCTTGCATTTCAAATGGCGCATTTTATTGCGTTTCAATTGTCGCAAATAATAATTAGAAAACTTGGGACAGGGTTTCGTCGTGAGCTCAGCCGAACGGTTTATCACTGTCCAATCTGATGTAGCAGCAGAGCCTTGCTTTGCCAATGACAGGACAACCATGTAGGGACAAACCCTTGTGGTTGTCCCTACATTTAATTCTCAAGGATAAGATATTGCAATATCTCTGAATGCTGAAAACTGAAAACTGCTTGACAAAAGAAAGGGGGGTGTTACAGTTTACAGTAGAAAAAAGAGTTGGATGTGTCAGAAATTCAAACTGCTTTAAATAGTGTGAATTATCGGGTGCATAAGACGAGGCTCCGAAAACGGATGACGGAGGCAAGATGCGATGGTACAAGGGGTTGGAGCAAACGGCCGTCGGATGCTCCCCCTGTTTAGGCGGAAAGGGACAGTCTGCTTCCACCGGTTTATACAGTCTGTCCAATACATGTTATGCCTTTTAAAAAGTAAAAATTGGAAGGAGGTCAAATTATGGCTTTAGTAAAAGAACAAATGAACAGAATTATTCAGGAACAGCCAGATGATAGTTCGTATGATGAAATTCTTCGTGAATTAGCATTTAATCGGATGGTTGAAAGAGGTCTTGCCGACTCTGATTCTAATAGAACTATAAACAATGAGGAAATGAAACATAGAATTAAAACATGGCAAAAATAAATTGGACAGCAGAGTCAGAGCAGTGGCTAAAAGATATCCATGATTATGTTTTTCAAGATAATCCTAATGCAGCAATTCGTACTGTAGAGGCTATTTACAACAAAGCTCAGTTACTATTGGAATTTCCAGAAATGGGTTATAAATACAAACATAAGCCAGAACGTAATATCCGAATTTTACTTTATGGTCATTATAGAATTGCCTATCTTGTAAAACACTCTGGAGATATTGATATATTGGGTGTATTTCATGGGTCATTAGACATTGAACGTTATATTTACTAATATTATTCAAAGTAGGCATAACCAGTTGCTCCACCTGACCCAAAACAGCGGTGCTTTTTTCGTAGGCTTAATTCCTATAAATGTTTTATGATTTATCAATATTTTATCTGCTTTTTGTTTTGGGCAGGTGAGTTCTGTCGTTATTCTTTAACTCTATAATCGTGCAGATAACTTTTCTCTATTTTTACATACTTTCCTTCACGGGTCTGTTTTAAAAAGGTTAATAACGCTTTCTTTCCTTTCTGTCTCAATTCTTTTCTCTTTGCTTCAATGATTTTTCCCCGAGGCTTCTGAAAAAGTATGGTTTAATTACAGGAGCGTGACAATCTCAAATCCCCCCCCCAACCCCCCTTTTCTAAAGGGGGGATAGAGAGGGATTGTTGCGGGGCAATTCATTATATCTTGTTGTAATGTAAAAAAGTTCTTGATATAATTTAAATTAAAAAGGAACAGAAACTCAATGGAAAAGAAAAGAATCTTAATAGTAGATGACGAAGAGAGCCTGCTGAAAGTAATAAAGAGGTCTTTGGAAAAAAAGGGATATATTGCAGATACTGCGAAGGAGGGGAAGAAGGCTCTCAATCTGGTAAAGGATGCAAAATACGATATTGTCCTGCTTGATGTGAGAATGCCGGGAATGAGCGGTTTTGAGGTTTTAAGCGAGATAAAAAAAATAGCTCCTGATATTTTTGTTGTTATGATGACTGCCCAGAACACTATGGACAATGCAATAGAAGCAATGAAAAAGGGAGCCTATGATTACCTTACAAAACCATTTGACCTTGATGAATTAAATTTGCTGATGGAGAAGATAAACAGGCTTATTGACTTGCAGGGAGAGGTAAAAGCCTTAAGGGCTGAACTTGAAGAACAACAGCATAAGTGGACAATTATCGGGAAGAGCCAGAGAATGCAGGAAATATTCAAGGCTATAGGGAAAGTGGCAAACAGCGATGCAACAGTTTTGCTTTTGGGTGAAAGCGGGACAGGGAAAGAGCTTGTGGCAAGAATGATTCATAATCACAGCAGAAGAACCGGAAGCCCTTTTATAAAAGTCAACTGTGCTGCAATACCAAGAGACCTTCTTGAGAGTGAGCTTTTCGGGCACAGAAAAGGGGCTTTTACAGGAGCAATCGATACCCAGTCAGGTAAATTTGTTCAGGCGCAGAACGGGACCCTGTTTCTGGATGAGATTGGAGAAATGGATTTTAATCTTCAGGGAAAAATACTGAGAGTTCTTCAGGATAAGGAGATTGACAGGGTTGGCGAAGGGGTTCCGATAGCGGTTGATGTCAGAATAATAGCAGCTACAAATATTGACATTGAAAAAGCTGTTAGAGATAAGAATTTCAGGGAAGACCTTTACTACCGGCTGAATGTTTTCCCGATAAAACTCCCCCCTCTCAGAGAGAGAAAAGAGGATATTCCGGAGCTTGTGAAATATTTCATAAAAAAGTTTTCTGATGAGATGTCATTGAATGTCAGGTCAATTTCTGAAAAAGCAGTTGAGAAACTGATGGAATATAACTGGCCCGGAAATGTCAGGGAGCTTGAAAATTCAATTTTAAGAGCAATGCTTATGTCAGGAGGAAAAATCCTGTCTGAGAAGGAGTTCCCTTTTATCATTGAAACTGAAGCTGTTGATGAGAAAATCTCTTTGTATTTTTCTGTCAAGGCAAAGTTTTACAAGATTCTCCGGGGAAAAAAGGGAGAAAGGATATTTTCAGACATTCAAAGAGAAGTAGATGAAGCCCTTATAAAGCTTGCTTTGAAGGAATCAGGCAACAGCCAGTCAAAAGCAGCAAAGCTTCTTGGAATAAACAGGAATACTTTGAGGAAGAAGATAAAAGAAATGAACTTAAAACAGTTTTGAACATTTGAATTTTGAAAATTTGTGCTTGTTTAGAATTTAGAAATTAGGATTTAGTATTTCTTTTAAATACGAAGTCAGAGTTTTTCAAGAGGAGATTTCATGAGAAGAGAGATTATAAATAATTTTGAGAATAATGGATGTTTTGTATGCGGACAGAGGAATCCTATAGGATTTAAATTAAAATTTTATATAGAGGATGACAAAAGAGTTGTTTCTGAATGTACACCTTCAGAAGAATATTGCGGCTTTTCAAAGGTCTTTCATGGCGGACTTCAGAGCACTTTGCTTGATGACCTCACAATATGGACTCTTATTGGTCTGAGAAAGAGGCTTGGCGCAACATTAACATTAAAGATTGATTATTTAAAACCCCTCTATATCGGAGAAGCAATTTTTCTTAAAGGAGAGATAGTTTCAGAGGAAGATAGCATTGCTTACGTAAGGGGAGAGTTGATAAATAAGAGAGGGGATGTTTGCACACGGGCTGAATCAAAAATCCTGCTAATCTCAAAAAATCTTTTCAAAAAATTTTCCGGGCTAAAAGAGATTCCAAAGGGCTGGGGAGCGTTGCTGTAATGTAGGAACAGATATTCACAGGCTGACGAATTCAATTTTGTCATTGCGAGGAGCGACAGCGACGTGGCAATCTCAAATCCCCCTCTATCCCCCTTTTCTAAAGGGGGAGAAAACTGAGATTGCGGAGTTTATCCCGAACGAGATTGCCTGCCTGCCGGCAGGCAGGCGCCTGACCTACTGAGCTTCGAGGAATTCTGAGATTAAATAAAACAATGAAAAGTGTTATTGCTCACAATAAACTCCTTGAGATATACAACATTCTCTTAAAGGAGTTCGGACCAAGAAACTGGTGGCCCGCAAGGACAAGGTTTGAAGTTATTGTTGGAGCTATTTTAACCCAGAATACCGCGTGGAAAAATGTAGAAAAAGCCATTTCAAATCTATATGCAAAGAGGGTTCTTTCTTTTAAAGGAATAAAAGAGATAAATGAGAAAAGTCTTGCAGAGTTTGTAAAGCCATCAGGCTATTTTAACCAGAAGGCTAAAAAGCTTAAGGCATTTGTAGAGTTTGCAACTGATGAGTACAATGGTTCTCTGTCTCGTATGGCAAAGGAAGAACATATGCTCTTAAGGGACAAACTACTCGGAATTTTTGGCATAGGGAATGAGACAGCGGACAGCATCCTTCTTTATGCTTTTGAGAAGCCTGTTTTTGTGGTTGATGCATATACTCAGAGGATTTTCAGCCGTCACGGGTTTATTCCAGAAAATAGTTCTTATGATGATACTCAGCGATTTTTCATGAGAAACCTTCCGGAGGATACCCACATATATAATGAGTATCACGCTTTGATTGTCTGTGTTGGCAATAGATTCTGCCGCTCAAGACCTGATTGTGAACAATGCCCGTTACGTGGAATAAGTTCAAATGACAAAGGACAAAGTTTAAAATAGCTATAAGTTATAACCTGTAAGCTTTAAGCAGGGACTTTCTTGTTTTTCCATAAGGGAAGTCCTGTTACTTCGTCAAATCCCCTAATCAATAGCTCTCCTTCAATCTCAAATATCCAAAACTCGCAGGCAAAAATTGTGGTTCCGGGCATCAGATGTCCTCCAAAGGAATTCCCTTCGGAGTCAGATAAAACAATATGGGCATGTACCATTGTTTTATCATCCTTTATTGATATGTTTCCGTTGAGGCTTAGTATCTCGAGAGGCTTATCGAATTGATGTTTCAGATATTTTTTTTCTGTCTGATTATAAAAACCAACAGTTGCATTTTTTACAGCTCCAATAGCTGTAAGGATTCCGGTTTTTATCTTTTTATCTGAACAAATTTTTTCAAGCTCAGCAAGGAGGTCTCCTCCGTGCAGTAATTTGCCCATAAAAAGATTTTTTATTGAATAAGGATTTACCATATCTATAATCCCATGCTTTTATACCTGTCAGCATTATCAGGAAGGACAGTTACTACATATTTAAACTCCTGAGCCACCTCTATTGCCGCAATCACATTAGCTCCGCTGCTTATCCCGACATTTAGCCCAAGCTCTTTAAATAGAGTTTTAGCCATGCTGATAGCATCATCAGATTTTATAGCTTTTACTCCGTTCACAAAGCTCATATCAACAAGGTCAGGAATAAACCCGTCTCCTATTCCCTGAATTTTATGAATGCCGGGCTCTCTCCCGCTCATTACAGCAGATTCAGCAGGCTCTACGGCAAAGGTTTTTATATCTGGAAATTCCCGCAGTAGTCGCGCCCTTACTCCCATCAGGGTTCCGCCTGTTCCTGTTCCTGCGACAAAGGCATCTATTTCTTTTCCCGGTTCCCTTTCCCTGAACTGTTCAACAATTTCCCTTCCGGTTGTTACAATGTGGGCAATGATATTTGCGTAATTGCTGAATTGCCTTGGAATAAAGGTATTTGGCTCGCGGCTTATCTCATAGGCTTTTTTTACAGCGCCTTCAAAGTCGCTGTCTCCAACAAGGACAATCTCTGCTCCTAAGGAGCTTATCTTTTCCATTCTCTCAGTGCTCATGTTTTGCGGTATTACGACTATCATCTTGTAGCCTTTTTCCTTTGCCACCATTGAAAGGCTTATTCCAGTGTTGCCGCTTGTTGCTTCTACTATTCTGTCGCCGGGTTTCAGTTCTCCTGTCTCTTCAGCAATCTCAATCATAAATTTTGCAATTCTGTCCTTAATGCTTCCACCCGGATTTTTTGATTCATCCTTGGCATAGATTTTAGAGCCGGGTTTTGCAAGCCTGCTCAAATCCACCATTGGAGTATTGCCGATTGCATCTAATATTCCCATATATCCCTCGTTTTGGTTATTTTAGAAAAAAATTATTGTAATCTCAAATACCAGAATCCAAATGACAAATCAATGTCAAAATCCAAATACTGAAAGTTTTAATCCAAGAATTCCTCGAAGCTCTGCTTCTATGTATAATTAGTATTCATTGTCATTTCCGCGAAGGTGGGAATCGTTACGAGCCTTTGGTTTACAGAGAGACATGAAAATAATCAGGCGTCTCGCCTGTCCGAGAGTATTTTAGGGTCAATGATGCTAATTAAATTGGACAGCAGAGGATTTATTCCAATCTTTATTTTACTACTTTAAAAAACCTCTTCTCTAAAATTGACCTTTATTCTACTGTGCTCTCAAGACCTTAAATTTCTCGTTAAGGCTTGTGCCATAGGTAGTTTTTACTCTGACAGAAACAATCTTTTCCTTCTTTCCTGCAAACATATCAGGGACTGTAACAATAATGCTATCGTTGTTCCATTTGAAGGAGGCAAGACACTTCCTTTTTGCAGGCTACCTGTCCCTGCCTGCGGTAGGCAGGTGCCGACAGGCAGGAAGCCTGTGGCTACCAATCATTGAATAACCTATAGGATTAAAACATCTTGAAAAATCTTTAAAATTAAAGTATCTAAAATATAACAACCTTTAGATGGCATAATATTACGCAGGCTAGCCTGCGGCTACAGATTATACAAAGCAAGGGTTAACTCTTTGAAAAGATTTAATAAAGTTTTAGAATCAGCAATAGAGGAAGAGAGGGTATTCTTAATTAAAACTGTGGTTAAAAGAGGTGATATATCAGAAACTCTTGAAAGGATAGGGGATACAATTAGGAAAAGATTTTCAAAAAAAAATGAAAAATAAGGAATTTTCAGGCAAAATGGCTTGACAAAAAATATTAGTGATATATATTTAGTTAGATAAATTTCACAAGTAATCTACTGTTTTTAAATCATAAAAGGGTTCTCCCTTTTTTTATTTTATCAAATAAGTTCTGTGAGCATAAAAGAGAAATTAACCTCTGACCTTAAAGAATCGCTTAAATCAGGCGATAAAGCGAAACTCTCTGTTGTCAGAATGCTGCTTTCATCAATAAAAAATAAAGAAATTGATAAACGGGGAGAGTTATCAGAGGATGAAGGACTTGATGTTTTATCACATGCTGCAAAACTCAGGAAAGAATCAATAGAAGAATTTGCTAAAGGAGGAAGAGAAGATCTTGTTCAGAAAGAAAAGGAGGAGCTTAAAGTAGTTGAAAATTATTTGCCGGAACAGTTATCAGAGGATAAACTTAAAGAAATTGCAAAGCTGGCAATATTGGAAGTAAGCGCAACATCTGCGAAAGATATCGGGAAGGTAATGAAAATTTTAATGCCAAGACTTAAGGGTAAGGCTGACGGAAAGATAGTAAATAAAATAGTTCAGCAAGCCTTAGAGAGTCAAGGATGAAGGCTTTCATATATAAAAAGATATTTAATACAAACAATCTCCTCATCTCCTATATAGTTATCAGGTTAAGGGGAATATGGTAGGAAGAGGAGAAGGATATGGGGTATTAAAAAAAATTCCTTCCTTCTTGAAAAGCGTATTTTCAACAGTAAAATTCATCATCAGCATTATTGTAATAAATAAGACTTTTATACCCGGATTGGAAAATAACAGGAATTTATTATGAAATTAAGTGAAATCTATAAAACGGTTATTCAGAAAGGGATTGACTTTGACCCGCGAGGGAGAGAACCAATTGAAAAATTCTTCAGGCTTCAGAGAGAAGCGTATGATGAGCTTAAGGAGGATAAGAAGGAGTATTTTGACAAGGAAAGGCTTTCAAATCCGTTTGCTGATACCAGAATTCTTTTTGGCTCCCCTGAGCTTGAAGTAAAAAGGATTCTTGTTGGAATAGATATTGAAATAGGAGAGGTAGTCTTAGCTGACAGGCTCAGAGAAAAAGGAGAAAAAATTGACCTTACAATAGCTCATCATCCCGAAGGAAGGGCAATGGCTAATTTTTATGAAGTAATGCATATGCAGGCAGATATACTGAATAAATTTGGAGTACCAATAAATGTAGCTGAAGGGATTTTAGAGCCAAGGATTAAAGAAGTTTCAAGAAAGGTTATGCCTTCTAACTATAACAGAACAGTTGATGCTGCAAGGTTGTTGAATATACCTATTATGTGCGTTCATACCCCTTCTGATAATGCTGTTACCAGCTTTTTGCAGAAGGGGTTTGATGACAAAAAGCCTTATTATGTCAAAGAGGTTATGGATTTTTTAAACGATATTCCGGAATACAAAACATCAAAGCTTAACCAGAATGTGCCAGCTATTCTTGTTGGGTCAGAGAAAAAAAGAACAGGTAAAATTTTTGTAGATATGACAGGAGGAACAGGAGGGTCTAAAGAGGCTTTTGAGAAGCTTTCCCATACTGAAATCGGAACGATTGTTGGAATGCATATCAGCGAAGACCATCTTAAAGAAGCTGAGAAAAATCACATAAATGTAATCATAGCAGGGCATATAGCAAGTGATTCTCTTGGAATGAACCTGATGCTGGACGAGCTTTTAAAGATAGAAAAGATGGAGGTTTTTCAGTGTTCAGGTTTTACAAGGGTTGCGAGAGTGTAGAAAACAGGTATCGGGACAGGAGAGATGCCGTTGTTAAAATGAAGGGTTTTTGCGGTGAGCGGATTTATTCCAGAAGAAAAAATTGAAGAAATCAGAGCAACCAGTGATATTTTTGAAGTTATCTCTGGCTATATAACTTTAAACAGGTCTGGTAAAAATTATAAAGGGTTATGTCCGTTTCACCATGAGAAAACTCCTTCTTTTATTGTTTCATCTGAAAAGCAGATGTTCCACTGTTTTGGATGCGGTCAGGGAGGCAACGTATTTTCATTTTTAATGAAATATGAAAATTTATCTTTTCCTGAAGCGGTATTGTCTGTTGCTAAAAGATACGGGATACAGATAAAACTTACACGGGATGATAAAAGTGAGAAGTTTGTTGGAAAAAAAGAGATTCTCTATGGAGTAAATTCGCTGGCAAATGAATTTTTTAAAAAAACATTAAAGGAAACCAGCGAGGGGAAGGCTGCTCTGGAGTATTTAAGAAAAAGAGGTATTGAGGAGGGTTCTTTTAAAGATTTTAACATAGGATATGCATTATCAGAGTGGGATTCTCTGGTAAAATACTTAGGGAGAAAGGGATATTCTGAAGAAATAATCCTGGAATCAGGTTTGGCAGTTCAAAGAGAAAATAAAAGCGGCAGCTATGACAGGTTCCGTAAAAGGATAATTTTTCCAATATTTCATATAAATGGAGAGATAATTGGGTTTGGTGGAAGGAATCTGGATGATTCGTTGCCAAAATATATAAATAGCCCTGAAACATTGATTTATAAAAAGGGCGAAAGCCTATATGGACTCCATATTGCCAAGGAGAGAATAAAAACTGATAATTGCTGTATAGTTATGGAAGGATATGTTGATGTTGTAACAGCTCACAGATTTGGATTCAAGAATTCTTTGGCATCACTTGGAACTGCTTTAACAGAAAAGCAATTGAGGCTTATTAAAAGCTTAACAGGGAATATCATATTTATCTATGATGCTGACAGAGCAGGAATTAATGCGGTCCTGAGAGCATGGGAAGGGGTTTTGAAAACAGGACTTTGCGGAAAGGTTGTTGTATTACCTGAGGGAGATGACCCTGATAGTTTTTTAAACTCAAAAGGGACTGAAGATTTTAAAGCATTAATTAATAGCAGCAAGGATATAGGAGAATATATAATTGACAGATCTGTTGAAGGATATAATTTATCAACAACCTCAGACAGGTCACAGGCTTTAACCAAAGTTCTTAAAGTGCTTGAGTCTGTAATGTGCATACTCAGGCTTGCTGATTATGCAAATTATTTAGTAAGTAAACTTGGAGTGAAAGAAGAGTTTCTTTATGAGGCTATTAAATATGACAGGAAAAAAGATATAACATTTGTACCTTTAAAAGAAGAAACAAGGAAGATTCAGCTTGATTCTCTTGAGGTTCATCTTATTCAGTTAATGCTGACTTCAAAAGAGGTTGCAACAAGGGTTTTTGACAATATAAGTTCTGATGATTTTGAAGTGCCGCTTCTTAAAAAAATTGCAATAGAGATAGCAAACTCAATAAAAAGCAATAAAGAATTTGAGCCAAACAGGATTATGAATATTATGGCTGATGAGGAAGTTAATGACCTGATATCAGCTTTTTTGTTTAAGAGCGAAGATTGGCAGGATATAGAAAAGGCAATATCTGACTGCATTAAACAGATGCAAAAGAGAAAAGCAAAAAAAACGCTTAACAATATTGAGGACGAACTTAAGCTTGCTAAAGGGAAAGGAGATGAAAATACTTTAGACAAACTTTTAGAGCAAAAATATAAATTGTACACTTTTTTAAAAAGCACAAAATTTTTAGAAAATTAGATTAGAGGAGAATTTTTTCTATGGAAAATAGAAATCTTATAGAAGTAAGGCAACTGATTTCAGAAGGGAAGAAAAAAGGATTTTTAACATTTGATGAAGTAAATGAAATGCTACCTCCTGACCTGACTGATTCTGAGCAGATTGATGACATAATGATGCTTTTTGATGAAATGGATATTGAAATTATTGATTCTAAACCTGTTCAAAAGAAGGAAGAAGAAGTTACTGAAGAGTCTTTGGAAGAGCCGGATGAAGAAGACAAGATAGAAGATGAAAAACTCATTTTAATGTCTGAAATGTATGGAAAGACTGACGACCCCGTCAGGATGTATTTAAGGGAGATGGGCTCTGTATCTCTTCTTAGCAGAGAAGGAGAAGTAGAAATAGCGAAAAAGATTGAAAGGTTTGAGAATCAGATTATAAATTCCATCATCACAACTCCTTTGGCAATAAGAGAAGTTGTTTCAATGGGAGACAGGCTCAAAAAAGGGAGACTGAAGATAGGTAATGTAATCAGCATAAGTGATTTTGATGAACTGTATTCAGAGAAAGCGAAGAAAGAGGAAAAAAGGGTTTTAGATATTATAGATAAAATTAGGAATAAGGATAAAGAATATTCAAAAACCTTAAAGGTATTTAACAAACTTAATTCTGGAAGTGAAGAGCATGGAAAATGGAAACGGAAGCTTTCCTTGATTCATGATGAAATCGTTAATCTGATAAAAAATATACAGATGAGCAGCAGGCAGATTGACAGGATTGCATCAAAACTGGAAGTAATAGCTGAGAGAATATCAAAAGCTGAAGATGAGATAAGGGAGTTTGAGATAAAGATAAAAAAACTTTCTTTGCAATCCCATAGTTATTCGCAAAAGCAGACAAAGAAAAAAGGAAAAAGCAGCAATGTTGCAGGCAATAAAAAGCTTGCCAGGGAGACAAATGAACTTGGAAAAGCAATTAAAAGCTCAAGGCGTAAAATAAGAAAAGTTGAGCTTGAAGCAAATCTTTCAGGCGGGCAGATTAAAACTGCTGTGATGTTGATAAACGAGGGAAGATTAAAGGATAAGCTGGCTAAATCAGAGCTTGCAAAGGCAAACCTGCGGCTAGTTGTCAGTATTGCTAAAAAATATACTAACAGGGGTTTGCAGTTCCTTGACCTGATACAGGAAGGGAATATCGGGCTTATGAAGGCAGTTGAAAAATTTGAGTACAAGAGAGGTTATAAGTTTTCAACATATGCAACATGGTGGATAAGACAAGCTATTACCAGAGCAATTGCAGATCAGGCAAAGACTATCAGGATACCGGTTCATATGATAGAGACTATAAATAAACTTATCAGGACTTCTAGGCATCTTGTTCAGGAAATAGGAAGGGAGCCAACTCCGGAAGAAATTGCTGAGAAAATGGAGCTTCCAGAGGAGAAAATCAGAAAAGTTCTTAAAATTGCTAAAGAGCCAATATCTCTTGAAACTCCGATTGGGGAGGAAGATGACAGCCATTTGGGGGATTTTATAGAAGATACAAAAGCTATATCTCCTGCTGATGCGGTAATAGGGATAAACTTAAGGGAAAAGACCAGAGAGGTTTTAAAAACCTTAACACCAAGGGAAGAAAAGGTGTTGAGAATGCGTTTTGGCATAGATGTAAATGCAGAGCATACGCTTGAGGAAGTAGGGAAGGATTTTAGTGTTACAAGAGAAAGAATAAGGCAGATAGAAGCAAAGGCTTTAAGGAAGCTAAGGCATATAAGCCGTTCTAAAAAGCTAAAACCTTTTGTGAGTTGGCCTGAGATTGGTTAAAATAAATCAGGGCCCATAGCTCAGCTGGAAGAGCCACCGGCTCATAACCGGTAGGTCCCTGGTTCGAACCCAGGTGGGCCCAAGGCACAATATATAAAAAACAGGGTTTGTGAATTGATGCAGAATATCAAGAATGATGGTGTCTTCCTTAATAATAAGGGAGAGAAAAAGAGAGTGCAGAAACGCACTCTCTTTTTTTATTTATGGAAGGGAGTGAAAGGAATTGAATGAAGAGCTGAAACTTTTAATAAACTTACAGAATCTGGATTTTAAAATTTTGGAATTAGAGAGATTAAAAAATAATATTCCAAAAGAAATTGAAGAAAGAAAAGCGAGTCTCGACTCTGCTGAAGAGGAATATAAAAATAAAGAGTCTGAACAAAAGGAGACGCAGAAGACAATACGTATCAAGGAAGGGGCTCTTAATGATGAAATGGAGCATTTAAAGAAAACTCAGGTTAAACTCAATGAAGTAAAAACTAACAAAGAATATTCTGCCATTTTAAGTGAAATTGATTCTATAAAGAAAAATAAGGATAAATTTGAGGAAGAAATAATAATGCTTCTTGACAGTGTTGAACTTATAAAGAAAGGAATAAACGAGGCGAGGAAAAAAGTTGATGCTGAAAAAGTGGCATGGGAAGGTATAGTAAAGGAAAAGGAAAAAGAACTTAAAAGCTTGGAAGAAGAAATAAGAAAAACTCAACTTGAGCGTGAGAATATAATTGGAAAAACTGAAACAAAGCTTGTGCAGGTTTACCAGAAATTATCAGACCATAAAGATAAGTTAGCAATGGCAGAAGTTAAAAATATGTCCTGCCAGGGATGTTTTATTAAAGTTTTGCCTCAAAAATATAATGAACTCAAGTCAGGTGAAAATATAATATTCTGTTCTAACTGCCAGAGAATCCTTTATTGCCAGGAATGAAGGGTCTGCTTTTATGTCAATAAAGCGCTTTCAAAACAATGATATAGAAGGGTTTGGGAAAAGACTGGAATTTTTTCAAATCCTCATGCTTTTTTGCGCTTTAGTTATAATAATAAGAATGTGGGGCCTCCAGATAACAGAGGGTGAGAGTTTTAAGAAGGAAGCAGACAACAACAGAATAAGGACTATTTCTGAACCCGGTATTCGCGGAAATATTTTTGACAGAAATGGTACCCTCCTTGCTTTTAACCGCCCAAGCTTTACTGCAGAACTTGTTCTTGAAAATATTCCAAAAAATCTAAACAAGGAAAAACTTATTAAGAAAATCTGTACTCTTCTGGATATTTCTTCTGAAACAGTTTCTGCAAAGGTAAAATCTCTTCCAAAACAACTTTATTTCCAGCCAATAGTTTTAAAGAAAAATCTTGAAAGAGGGACTTTAGCATATTTGGAAGAACACAAAGAGGAACTAACGGGTGTTGAGATAAAGATTGAACATAGAAGATTTTATCCTTTTGAAACAGTGGCTTCGCATTTGATTGGTTATATAGGTGAAGCGAGCCAGAGCAATATAGACAAGTTCAACTATCTAAAATATGGAGCATTGGTAGGGAAATCCGGAGTCGAAAAATATTTTGACAGGACAATACGAGGCGAATACGGATGGCGGAAGGTTGTGAAAGATAGTCTTGGAAGAGAAAAAGAGGAACTTTTTTCACTATCAAAAAAATCTGAAAGGGGAAAGGATATATGCCTTACTGTTGATTTGCCGCTTCAGATATATGCTGAAGGACTTCTTGGAAACAGGAAGGGTTCGATTGTAGCTATGAACCCTAAAAATGGTGACATTCTGATAATGGCAAGTCATCCATCCTTTGACCCAAATCTTTTTGCTGCAGGGTTATCTGCAAAGGAGTGGAGAAGTTTATTCAACGATACAGGACATCCATTGCAAAACAGAGCGGTTCAGAGCCAGTATCCATCAGGGTCGGTTTTTAAAATTGTAACTGCCATTGCTGCAATGAATGAAGGACTTATAAATGAGGATTACAGTATTATATGCAATGGAAGTATGTATTTTGGAAATAAAAATTTTCTCTGCTGGAAAAAGGAAGGACATGGAAGTGTTGATATTTATCGTGGCATAATGAACTCATGTAATGTATTTTTCTATAATCTTGGTAAACGTCTTGATGTGAATACCCTCGCACGGTATTCGCGCTATTTTGGGTTAGGGGAGAAAACAGGGGTTGAACTACCTTTTGAAGAGAGAGGATTGGTTCCTGATTCAGAGTGGAAATTAAAGTTCTTGAAGAAGCCATGGATTAAAAGTGAGACTCTTTTTATGGCTATCGGGCAGGGGTATCTGCTTGTTACTCCGATACAGCTGGCAAAAATGGTAATGGCAGTGGCTAATGACGGAGTTATAGTTAATCCGGATGTTATATATTCTCCTACAAGGCAGAAAAATAACCTTAAATCATTTAGGAAAGAGATTCCTGTTAAAAAAGAGGTTTTTGATATTGTAAAAGAGGGATTGATAAATGTTGTTAACAGCGGAACAGGATGGAGGGCAAAAGTTAATGGCATAACTATTGCCGGAAAAACAGGAACTGCCCAGGTTATAAGCCTTCAAACTTCAAAATATTTAAAAGCCAAAGGTGAATTTTCTGCAGATTTAAAGGACCATGCATGGTTTGTAGCTTTTGCTCCAGCTGAAGACCCGCAGATAGTTCTTTCGATACTTGTTGAAAATGGGGGTTTTGGCGGAGAAGTATGTGCTCCAATCGCAAAGGAGCTTATTAATTTTTATTTTAATGCGACAGGGCAGGAAAGAGAAAAACTGATTACAGACTATTCAACAGAGTTCCTCGGCGCTTTGCATCGGAGTAGTTCATTCTGAGTAATCAGATTGTTTTTCTGTTTTATTTTTTTACCTGAAAGGAGATTCAAGTGGAAAGAACTTTAATCACCGGAGGCGCAGGTTTTTTAGGTTCCCATCTCTGTGACCTTCTGCTTGCTGAAGGGCATCAGGTTATCTGTATGGATAACCTGATAACCGGAAATCTTGAGAACATAATCCATCTTTTTGAGAATCCAAACTTCAAATTTATCAAATATGACGTAACTGGATATGTCCATATAGCCGGGCATCTGGATAATATTCTCCATTTTGCATCCCCTGCAAGCCCTATAGACTATATGGAATTCCCTATTCAGACCTTAAAGGTTGGTTCCCTTGGGACTCATAAGGTGCTGGGCCTTGCAAAGGAGAAGAAAGCCCGCTTCCTCATTGCATCAACTTCAGAGGTTTATGGAGACCCTTTAGAACATCCTCAGAGAGAAGAATACTGGGGGAATGTCAATCCTGTTGGACCCAGAGGAGTGTATGATGAGGCAAAAAGATTTGCAGAGGCTATGACAATGGCATATCACCGCTATCACAGGGTTTCAACAAGGATAGTGAGGATTTTTAATACCTATGGTCCACGCATGAGAATAAATGATGGCAGGGCTCTTCCAACATTTATGAGCCAGGCTCTGACTGGTGAGAATATAACCGTTTTTGGGGACGGGAGCCAGACAAGGAGTTTCTGCTATGTTTCAGATCTTATAAGAGGGATTTATAGACTTCTCAACTCTGATTATGTTGAGCCTGTTAACATAGGGAATCAGGAGGAAGTAACAATACTTGAATTTGCAAAAGAAATAGTTGAGCTTACAGAAAGCAAGAGCAGGATAGTTTTTAAAAATCTTCCTGTTGATGACCCTAAAATCAGACAGCCTGATATAACAAAAGCTAAAAAGATATTGAGCTGGCACCCAGAAGTACCAAGAAGAGAGGGGTTAAGAATGACCCTTGAATATTTCAAAAAGAAATTAGAGATTGATAAAAGATAATTTTTTTTATGCAGATAATAGCTGACTTTCATATTCACTCCAAATACAGCCGTGCTACAAGCAAGGAGATGGATGTTGAAAATCTCTGTAAGTGGGCTGATATAAAAGGAATAAACCTTCTTGGAACAGGAGATTTTACCCACCCTACATATTTCTATTATTTAAAAAGCAAGCTCGAACCTGAAGGTAATGGATTTTTCAGGTTAAAAGGAAAAAATGGGAAAGCTAGATTTATACTTACAGCAGAGGTAAGCAATATTTTTTCTCAGGGAAAAGCAAGGGGGAGAAGAATCCATAACCTTATCTTTGCTCCATCATTTGAAGTGGTAGCAAAAATTAATTCCAAGCTTGAAAAACTCGGAAAGCTTTCATCAGATGGAAGACCAATATTCGGGTTTCCTGCAAAGGAACTTGTAAAGATGATAATGGATATTTCAGATGAGTGCATGATAATTCCTGCCCATGCATGGACTCCGTGGTTTTCAGTATTTGGCGCTAACTCGGGGTTTGATTCAATAGAAGAGTGTTTTGGAGAAGAGTCAAAGCATATTTATGCTATTGAAACAGGGCTCTCATCTGACCCTGCAATGAACTGGCGCATCTCAGGCCTTGATAAGATTTCCTTAATTTCAAACTCAGATGCCCATTCACCTTCAAAGCTTGGAAGAGAGGCAAATGTTTTTGACTGCGAGTTTAGCTACAGGGAGATAATGAAGGTTTTAAAAAAAAAGGATGAGAAAAAATTTCTCTACACAATTGAGTTTTTCCCAGAAGAGGGAAAATACTACTATGATGGACACAGGAACTGTAAGGTTCTTCTTTCTCCATCTGAAACAAAAAAACATAATTACATTTGTCCGAATTGTAATGGAAAAATTACAGTTGGTGTAATGCATAGGGTAGAGGTTTTGGCTGACAGGAAAGAAGGCTTTACTCCTGAAAGAACAATCCCCTACAAAAGTTTAATTCCTTTACAAGAAATTATCGCTGAGTGTTTAGGATTTGGCGTTAATTCAGCAGCAGTTGTTAATGAATACAAAAAGATTGTTGGTTTGGGAGGTTCAGAATTTAATGTTTTTTTAGAACTTGAGCAGGATGATTTAAAGAAGATAGCTTCTCCTAAAATAGTTGAGGGAATAATGAGAATGAGAGAGGGAAGGGTTAGTATCAGGCCAGGTTATGATGGTGAATACGGAAAAGTAAAAATCTTTGAATATGGAGAAGAAGAGAAAAAAAAAGGAAAGGAACAGATGAGTCTGTTTTAGCAACCTGCTTTTTCTTTTTTGCTAATTTCTGAAATAATAAACTTTTTTTGCATTAGAAGTCATGTTTGCACCAATATTACCTGTATTCTTTACAGATTTGAAAAGAACACCTAAACCGTAATCTCAATTATCTTAACCTTGCTCAAGTCTCTCACACCAAGTCCAAGCTTTTCAGCGTGTTCCTGCGTTGCTGAGACCATCTCTGTTGAAAAGGTGGGATCATATTTTTCAAGAATCTTTGCACAGTAGGCGTCTATAACAACCATATCTCCTCCCAAAATCAGTTTGCTTATCCCTGCTTTTACTTCTCCGCCAAGGGAGATGAGGTGTTCTCTCAGCATGATTGAGTTTGCGTCAACAATATTTAAATCAGGTCTGACAGCATCAGCAAATTCTGATATAGTTTTCATATAAAAGGCTTTTCCCTCATCACCCTGAGAGGATTTTATATGAGCATTTGTTCTTAGCATCTGGTGGACTGCTCCAAAGTTGTTCTTTAAAGAGCAGGACATGCAGGCTGCGCTGTGTTTTTTGAGGACAGCCGTATTTATAATTATAGGAACATTCAGTAAAATTTTGTTGACTGGAATTACAGGATTTGCTTCCCATGCGTTTCTTTTCTGATCAGCAAACGCTTCTGTTTTCATGCAGTCTGTTGCTATGACTTCAACTTCTGCTTTTTTACCTTTTTCAAACATCTTGTGAAAAGCAAATTTTCTATCCTTCCCTCCATAGAGGTCTGAGCCCGGAGAGTCGCAGATTGTTGTTTTCTTTGCACCTATTTTTTTGAAGTAGTTTGCAATTGCAATTGCAAAATCAGGGTCAGTTGTTACAGGGTAAGGCTGTGGTGAGACAAAGTTCGGCTTTATCACTATATCTTTTCCTTTTACGAACTTCTCTATTCCTCCAAGTGCTTCTATTCCTGCTTCAAGCATTTTTGCCTTGTCTTCTCCTTCAACGATAACAAGGAGGTTTTTTCCATCTTTAACAAACTGATTTTTCCATGCTTCTCTGACAAAAGGGATTACAGTGGTTTCAGAGTGAGCAAGTTTTGCAAGGGCATCAACAGATGATAAGGTCAATGCACTTGCTGAAAGGGTTTTTAAAAAAATGCGACGGGAAAAAGATTTTGAATCAGACATTAGAAATCCTTTCTTATATTTATGATTAAAATACGAATTTGTTATTTTATTCCTTTCAAACCCTTATACGCTTCCATTTCTTTCTCAGCTTCATTGTTATTACCCTGACTTGCATAGATTGTGGACAGTATTAGATGGATATCAGAATCTTTTGGGTCAAGTTCAAGGGATTTTTTAAGCTCGTTAATTGCTTCATCATATTTCTGCATATCAATTAAAACAAACCCCATTCTTTTATGTGGAAGTGGAGACTGCGGGTTTATTTCAGAGGCTTTCTTGTATTCATCGTAAGCTGCCTTGAACTGATTGATAATCTCAAAATACCTTCCTATTCCAATATGGGCTTCAATATTTTTTGGGTCAAGGAATGTTGCCTTGCTAAAAGCCTGCATTGCCTCCTGAAGTTTTGACATCTCATAGTAATATGCATTTCCAAGAAGGACGTAGATTCCTGCATTTTTCGGGTCAAGCTCAGATGCTTTTTTATAAGATTCAACTTCTTTATCAAACTGTTTTTTTTCTTTGAATTCCTGTGCAGATTTTAGAAGAGAAGATATCTCTTTATCAGTAACTTCAGATGAAACAGAAAATGTTATTAAAGATAGAGTAATTGCTAAAATCAGTGAGATTTTTTCTTTAAAGCTCATTTTAAAATTCTTTCTTTGTTAAAATCAGGGAATCGGAAGTTAATTAATGTTGGAAATAAGATATGAAAAAAATTGATAATTTGTCAAATTGAAAATAAAAAATTGAAGGGTTATTGGTGATTAGCAAATCATCTTGTTTTTCTGTAATATCCTCTGACATAGGTTCCATATTTTTTGTAATAACCCTTTACATATTCCTTTGAGAAAGACCTGTGAATTGATTTTGGTTTTGCGATTTTGATTTCTGAATCAGTTCTATCTCCTTTAGAACTCCATAACCCTTTCCCATTTTTTCTTGCGTCGCTTTCAATGGTCCTGTAGGAGTTTAACTCCCTGAAGGGAAATCTTGTGTAGGCGTGACCATAACCATTCCTGATTATTTCTTTATTTAAACAAGTTCCATCAGGAAGATAAACATAGCAGAGAGTCCTGTCGTATTTATCTTTTCTCTGCCAGTCAAATCCGATCCTCACTTTTTTGCCAAGGCATTCTTTTACAATGAATTCCCTTGCCTCTTTTGCAAAATACTGGACAGGTTTTCTGGGGTGGTGAAGCTCAGGGGTATCAACACCAATCAGACGGATATGTTCTCCGTTGTTTAAAACAATGGTATCTCCATCTATCACTTTTTCAACTACATAGCTTTCCTGTGAAGAAGCCGGAGAAAAAGCCTGAGAAATAAAAGGATAAAAGAGTAAAAACAGAATCGTCAATAAAGCCTTTTTTTTCATATTCACCTCAGGCAAACTTATTTCGCTTATTAGCTTGTTTTACTTGATAAGTTTTATTGTCTTGGTTTTTAAAATTTACAGAATATTAAAAAATGCTGTTTTATGGCTTGAATTATTTATTTCAAGGGTATAATCATTAATTGACAGATGATAGCCAAAGACTGAGGGCGATTTTGTGGTAGATTTTTTGGAAATTATAAAGACAAGAAGGTCAGTAAGAAAGTTTAAAAAAGAACCTCTTCCTGATTCTGATATACTTAAAATAATAGAAGCAGCTTCTTACGCCCCTTCGGGGAATAACAAGCAGAACTGGCATTTCATAGTTATAAAATCTTCTGCGGTTATAAACAGCATGTCAGAAGCGGTAAAAAATAAGATGCAAGGGCTTGCAGAACAGATAAACAGTGAAGAGGATAGAAGGGGGCTTTTAAACTACAGCAGGTTTTATACTGTTTTTGAAAATGCGCCTGTAACCATTGCCTGTATAATGAAACCCTATGAATCTCCTGCTACAAGGATATTAAAGGCTCATAGCCTTGAAAGGGGATATAAAAGCACAGGAGGACTTCAAGGGGTGAGTGCTGCAATAGAAAATATTCTTCTTGCATCTAAGGCACTCGGATATGGTACATGCTGGATGACCGGGCCAATGATTGCACGGACAGAGCTTGAAAAAATTCTTGGTGTTTCTGCACCTGATGAGCTTGTTGCCCTTGTTCCGCTTGGAGTGCCTGAAAAACAGCCTCCAATGCCTGATCGCAAAAAAATTGAAGAAATCATTACCTTTAAATGAAAATGGATTTTGAGATTAACATCCGCAAAATAATATCTGAGTCTTTTGTAATTATTCTTTTAAGCGCAATTGCAGGAATTTCTTATAATCGCCTATCAAATAATGGAATCCCTCTAATTGCTCCTTCGATAATAAAAGAAAGCAAGTCAATTTCTTCTCAGGATGATAAAAATGAGAATCTGAGAAAAATAACATTAAAGGAGGCATATGAGCTTTATAATAAGGGAGAGGCTGTATTTCTTGATGCCCGTGCTGAGGAAGAATACAGGAAAGGTCACATAAAGACTGCAATGAACCTTCCCTACACGTTTCCAATAAAGAAAAAATTTGAAATCATATCTCCTATTCCAAAAAAGGTTGTGCTTGTATCATATTGTGATGGAGCTGAGTGTAATGCGAGTGAAGGGCTTGCAATAGACTTGGCACAGCTTGGTTATAAAAAGGTCATGATTTTTTTTGGCGGGTGGAAGGAATGGAATAACGCCGGGTATCCGGTTGATAAGTAGGTGCAAGTCAATGACTTGCTTAGTTCGGAGTTATGAGCTTGGAACTCGTAGTGTTAAGGGGCAAGATGTGCAGGCTACAAACAACAGAATACGGATTCCGGAAGAATTGATATAAAATATGTTAAAACTAATCAGCAATAAATACCTAACCTTAATCTTTCGCTTAGCCTTGGGAGTGATATTTCTCATTGCAAGCTTTGATAAAATTGTTTCTCCTGCTGATTTTGCTTCTTCAATAAGAAACTACAGGATACTACCCTTTTATTTTGTAAATATCATGGCAATCATAATGCCATGGCTTGAACTTTTCTGCGGGATTTTTTTAATTCTTGGTGCCTTTACACGCGCATCTGCCTTACTGATTTCCTTTATGCTTGTAATTTTTGCGATTGCTATATTTTCAGCAATAGTTAGGGGGCTTGATATTGACTGTGGTTGCTTTAAGAATGGCATTATGGCAGGCAAGGCAGGATGGAAAAAGTTTTTTGAAGATATCCTCATGATTATAATGGGGATACAGATATTTTTTTCTCAGAGCAGTTTTTTAAGCATTGAAGAAATTTTAAAAAACAGAAAAACCAAATCGCCTTAAGAAAATCAAATTGACTTATTTCTTTCAGTATGTTAGCAACACCAAAAAGTCATAAGTCATAAGTTATAAGTCATTAGTCGTTAGTAAAATATAAAGCTTACCACTTATAACTTATAGCTATAAAGAGGAGCTTATATATGACCGTAACAAAGGAAGAATTAGTCGAGAATGGATCTATAACAATTTACTGCAAGAGATGTGATGCTGAAACTCAGCATTTAATAAGATCCAAATCCTCAGATAAAGTTAAAATTCACTGTAACCCATGCGGAAAAAATTCTGCCCGTCTTCTCAGAAGGCTTTTAAAGGAAAAGAGCCCAAGCGAGAAGGGGAGAAGGAGAAGGTCTATTGACGACAAGAAAGCTCCTCAGTATATGGAAGAAGCCTATTACGAAGAACTTTCAAAACAGAATCCAAAGCCCTACAGCCAGCAGGGAATTTACCAACTTGATGATGTTATAGAACATAAAATATTTGGTCTCGGCAGGGTTGTTGACCAGAGAGGTGAGAACAAAATCGTGGTTCTTTTCTATAACATTGGCGAGAAAAAACTTATTTGCGATAAGATTGTAAGCCCGTCTTAAAAAGTTAAAAATAAATTACCCCGCAGCAAAGTTACGGGGTAATTCAATAAAGAGCAGAGAATACGGAATGCTTTAACATTCCGTATTTTTTTTCTGTTACATTATTCTGTCGTGAATAGGCTTAAGTCCAATCCTGTTGACAAGATGATAAAGATGCTCGTGAGGACCTGCTTCAGTCTTAATAAGGTTAACTGATGCTTCCAAAGCCTTCATAGCAGTTCCAAGGGGTTCATTCTTGAAAAGCTCTTTGGCATCTGTATGCCATCTTCCAAACCTTCCACCGACAAGAACTCTAACTCCCTGTCTTTTGTTCTTTATAGCGCTTACAGGGCAGGCTTCAATACATGCGCCGCAGATTACACAGGCACGTCTGTTAATTTTCAGTTTGTCGTGCTTGAACAGGATTGCATCATCAGGGCATACTTCAATGCATTTCCCGCACTTGTTACATGTTTCCTGGTCAACTTCTGGTTCAATTACTCCGTGCATTCCAAAATCCTTTGTCTCAGCAGAAGTGCAGTTATTAGGGCAGGAGGAGATTGAAACAGTAAAAAAATTGTGTGGCATAAAGGGTTCATCCGTCTTATCAGCAATTATCTCTGTAAGTTTTATTGCCTCAAGTTTTTCCTTTACTGCTTTTCCTACTTCCTTGACATCGATTATCTGGCGCGGACATCCAAAAAACCTCTGGTGGCATAACTCAACCCTGTAGAGTGCGGGACCTTTGTTGAGCTCAAGTTCAGGGTCAACATCATCATCTTTTTTCCCTTCTGTCCGGACGCAGCAGATTCTTTCCTTGAAGCTGTCCCCTAACATTTCAAAGTAATCATCTCTTGTCTTGTCCACATCTTCCATGGTTACCTTAGAACGTTTTTTTGCTCTTGCAAGCTTTTCAGCATAAAGGATAGTCATATTTTTTATGATTTCCGGCACCGGTATCATATCAACAACTTCTTTCGCTTGTGGTTCCCAATCCATACATTGTCCTCCTATAAGAAATTAGATTACAAGTTTTTTACTTTTTTTACTTAATTTGTCAATAGGTATAAAAAATATTTACAAATACTTTACTTTTCCAATAATTGTTTGCTGAAGAGGGGATTTTTAGATGTCCGTTTTAGTAGGGGCTTAGTCAGAAAATTAAGCAGATTATATACTATTGCAGAAATCTATAACTATCTTAGATTAAAAACCATAATTATATTGAAAGATTTTTTTATAGAGCTTATTTTATAAAGGAAAGGAACAAATAAAGCGGGAATGTTCGGTCCTCAGCGTCTTGATATATGGGCATACATGTATTGCCATTACTGGAAGGGAGGTGACCAGTGCAAGTTCTGCCCGGTTAATTTGATTTTTAATGGGATGTTAAAAACGGATACTGGTATTGATTAAAGGAAAAAAATGATTTCTCTTGGTGAGGTTTCTTATCAGATTACAGGAAAACCGGTAAAATGCCTGATTGCCGGTTCCCTTTTCAAGGAATTTCTGATAAAAGAGAGAGAAAGATTTGGCGGTGATTCAGACATTCAGTCTGTATGGATAGTTTCACCAATTGAAGTACGGAATCAGTCAAGGCTGGTGCGGAGAGAAGAGGAATGGCGTGAAAGGCCGTTTTGCAACATTCACCTTGATAGATTAAAAAAAGACAGATAAAAGATTTTATGTGGATTATTGACATCCTGGTATCAATATGTAAATTTATTATTAAATATTTTAAATCATATGGAGCAGTAAATGGAGCGCATTCAGAACCTGCGGGTCAAAAGCATACAAAATTTGCCTTCGCCTCAATTGCTGAGGAAGAAGTTTTCCATTGGAATTACAGCCAAACAGACTGTGCTTGCTGCCCGCAAAACCATAAATAATATTTTAGAGAGAAGGGATAAGCGATTACTGGTAATAGTCGGTCCCTGTTCCATTCATGACCCAAAGTCAGCCATGGAATATGCCCAAAGGCTTAAAGAGCTTAAGGAAGAAATGAGAGATTCTCTCTTTGTTGTAATGCGGACCTATTTTGAAAAACCAAGAACAACGATTGGATGGAAAGGTTTTATCAATGACCCCCGTATGGATGAGTCCTGCGACATGGCATACGGATTGGAGAAAGCAAGGGAGATTTTATTGGCTCTCGCAAAAATGGAATTGCCATCTGCTGCTGAAACACTTGATACTATTACAATAAATTATATAAGCGACCTTTTAAGCTGGGTCTCAATTGGCGCAAGGACAGTCGAATCTCAGCCCCACCGTGAATTAGCAAGCGGTCTTTCAATGCCGGTTGGTTTTAAAAATAATACCAGTGGTGAAATAAAAGTTGCAATTGATGCAATTGAGTCAGCCCGCCAGCCGCACAGTTTCCTTGGAGTTAATGAAAGAGGCGAAGTCTCTATTGTCAGGACCAAAGGGAACCCTTTTGGACATCTTGTTTTGCGGGGAGGCAACAATTCACCCAATTGCGATCCTAAAAATGTGGAAAATGCAATTATCTCTCTTGCAGAAAGAAACCTCAGCCAGACTCTGGTAATTGACTGCTCCCACGGCAATTCCAGGAAAAAGCACAAAAACCAAATAAGTATTTGCCATGATGTTGTTTCCCAGAGAATTGCTGGAAACAAAAACATTGTCGGGGTAATGCTTGAGAGCAATCTTTTTGATGGCAGCCAGAAAATTACTAATGATTTATCAAAACTTCAATACGGAGTTTCTGTAACTGATGAGTGCATGGGCTGGGAAGATACTGAGAAACTGCTGAGAGAAACATACAGGTCAGTATCATCGCATCTTTAATGCAGTTTGTCTTTCCTTTTACTAACCCATCATAGGATGATAGCCCTTTAATGCGCCCTGCCTGAAAAGATATGTTACCATTGCCCTTGCGGGAAAGCCGTCTATCAAGGATTTTGCCATCCTTAATGATGATGGCGTAAGCCTCTTTATAATGCTATTTACTGAATAGGAGCTTTTGCAAGCATAATAATATCCATTTTCTAAAACTTCTGAAGTCATCAGTTTAGGCTTAAATACAACGTGGGTACAGTCGTATTTAGACCAGTCCCTCTCAAAAATTCTTCCTTCTGATTCTAATTGCTGGTAAAGAGGAGTTTTAGGGTAAGGAGTCAATACCCAATAACAGGGGAAATCAATCTTTGCATCATCCATAAATTTGACTGTTTTTTCAAAAATGGTTTCATCAGCATAATCAAATCCAAATACCATCAATCCCATTACGCTGATTCCCTTGCTGTGGAGCTTTTCTGCCACATAAAAATAATCATCTACCTTGTTAAAGGATTTATTCACAGATTTTAAACTTCCCTCTGACAGACTTTCAAAGCCTATCATCAGGTTTACACAGCCACTTTCTCTTGCCAGTTCCAAAAGTTCTTCATTATAGGCAATATGCATACAACATTGGGATATCCAGCTTTTTTTTAATGGAGTAATAGCTTTAAACAATGCTTTTGCCCTCTCAGGATTTGCTGCAATGTTATCATCCACAAAAAATATATCTTCAGATGCAATTTCCTCAAGCTCTCTAACAACATCCTCTATTGATCTGTGCCTGTAAGTGCTTCCAAAAAATTTAGTTACTGAACAGTACCCGCAATTATGCGGGCATCCTCTTGTCGTTTGTACCAGCTTGAAGTCTACCTTATATTTATGAAGTGGAAGTTTAGATAGTTTAGGAGAAGGAATGTGTGTTATATCCATGTGCCCTCTGCTGAGATATACAGGTTTTAAATTTCTATGCTTTAGATCAGCTAAGACCTCTTCCCATACCCCTTCTGCTTCTCCAATGACGACACTATCAACGTGCTTTTGAGATTCTTCCGGAAGCAGAGAGGCGTGTATACCTCCCATTATAGTTTTTTTGCCCCTCTTTATAAATTCTTTTGCGATCTGATAAGCCCTTGGAGCCTGCACAGTAGTTGCTGTTATAGCAACAGAATCAACATCCGCGTTAAAGTCAATATCTTCAATATATTCATCTACAATAGTTGTTTCAAAGTCATCAGGAGTAATTGCTGCAAGTTGAGGCAAAGCAAGCCTTGGGAGCCAGGGCAATTTACTTTTCCACACAGTCCCATCCTCTTTCAGATGGGATGGCTGAACAAATAACATCTTTAATTTATTAAACTTGTTATCGCTGTTCATAATAGAGATGGAGTTATTGTAAAAATATTATCTTATAAAAATTAAAATTAAATTAATTTCGAATTAAAATATCTTAAGTTAATAAGCACAATTGTAAGATGACAGCCTTTTAATGCACCCAGCATTAACAGATATGTTTGTATGGCTTTCATCCCGTTCCCCTGTCCAAACTTCTGTACTGGATAGCCTCTGAGAGATGCTCAGGCTTAATATTGAGAGTTTCTTCCAAGTCCGCAATTGTCCGCGAGACCTTTAAGATGCGGTCATAGGCGCGCGCTGAGAGGGCGAATCTGTTGATTGCTGTTTCAAGGAGCTTTTGCCCTGCTTCATCAATGGCACAGAATTTTTTTATCTGCTTAGGCGACATGTGGGCATTGCAGAAAATCCCGTCCCCTTTGAAACGCTCCTGCTGGACCTTTCTTGCAGAGTTAATTCTTCCACGGATTACTTTTGACGGCTCGCCTGCTGAATCTGAGGAAAGCTCTTTATATTTTAAAGCCGGTATCTCTATGTGGATGTCAATGCGGTCAAGAAGCGGTCCTGATATTTTAGCGTGATATTTGTGAATCTGCCCCGGTGAGCAGGTACATTCTTTCTTTGTATCAAATTTAAAACCGCAGGGGCAGGGGTTCATAGCAGCAGCAAGCATAAAGCGCGCCGGAAATGTGAGTGATGCAGATGCCCTTGAGATTGTAACTCTGCCGTCCTCTAAAGGCTGGCGCATTACCTCAAGGACATTTCTCTTAAATTCAGGCAACTCATCAAGAAACAGCACCCCGTTGTGCGATAGGCTTACTTCACCGGGCATTGGAATTGCACCTCCGCCTATCAGCCCTGCATCTGAAATCGTGTGGTGTGGGGAACGGAATGGTCTTGTTCCAACCATTGCCTGGCTTTTTTCAAGCAGTCCCACTACAGAATGGATCTTTGTTGTCTCAATTGCTTCTTCAAAGGTCATATCAGGAAGGATTGTTGGCAGGCGTTTTGCAAGCATTGTTTTTCCTGAGCCAGGAGAGCCTATCATTATGATGTTGTGCCCTCCTGCGGCTGCAACCTCTAAGGCTCTTTTTGCGTGCTCCTGTCCCTTAACATCAGTAAAGTCGGTCCTGTGTCTCGAGTTGTTTTCAAAGATTTTTTCTAAATCTATCTTCACAGGCAAGAGTTCAAGCCTTCCATTTAAAAATTCTACTGCTTCCGGAAGTGAGGAAATAGGATATACTTTTACTCCATTTACAACTGCTGCCTCATCGCAGTTTTCTTTTGGCAGGATAATCCCTTTTTTTCCGGAATCCCGCGCTGCAACAGCCATTGGAAGTGCGCCCTTGATTGTCCTGATAGTTCCGTCAAGAGAGAGCTCACCAAGGATTACATAGTCTTTAAGGACACCTTCATCAATTAAGCCCTGTGCGGCAATTATTCCTATTGCAATTGGAAGGTCAAAGATAGGTCCCTCTTTCTTAATGTCAGCAGGGGCGAGGTTGACTGTTATTCTTCTTACAGGAAACTCAAAACCGGTATTGACTATTGCTGCCTTTACCCTGTCCTTGCTCTCCTTTACAGCAGCATCAGGAAGCCCGACAGTTGAGAAGGTTGGAAGCCCGAGGGCAATGTCTACTTCAACTTCGACAATATATGCATCAATCCCGATTGTGGCGCAGCTTAGTACCCGGGAAAGCATCCGCTCCTCTTTTTAAATAGATTTTATTTGTGTGATTTAATTGAAAAAAGATTTTTATAAATCTTTATATGCCTTTTTTGGCAGTGTCAAGAAAGAAAAGTAAAAAGAGTTTAATGGGAGATAAAGGCGCGGGGATTTAAATGCTTGTCAATTCTTAAATTTAAGATATTAAGATAAAAGAAAACCATAAAGAGAAGATTTCTTTTCTGGCAAAACAGGAAACAGTATTTTCAAAAAAGGTTTATTAATGAGCAGTTCTGCATTTCTTCCGGCTACGAAAAAAGAGATGCTTGAAAGGGGCTGGGACTATGTTGATGTGGTTCTGATTACCGGCGATGCCTATGTTGACCATCCATCATTTGGAGTAGCACTTATAGGAAGGTGGCTTGAGGCACATGGATACCGCGTGGCAATACTCAGCCAGCCACGTTATCACAACCCTGATGACTTCAGGAGATTTGGAAAGCCCCGTCTCTTTTTTGGAATCACAGCGGGGAATGTGGATTCAATAGTCTCTAACTACACAGGAAATGCAAAGGTCAGGGATTTTGATGACTATTCACCGCAGGGAAATCCATATTTTGGGAAGGAGCAAAGCAAGACTTCAAGGCGCAAGCCTGACAGGGCATCTATCTCTTACTCAATTCTTGCAAGGGCTGCATACAAAAATATTTCGGTTGTTCTTGGCGGGCTTGAGGCATCGCTGCGGAGATTTGTCCACTATGACTTTCAGCAGGAAAAACTGCGCGCCTCTGTCCTGACCGATTCCAAGGCAGACCTTCTTGTATACGGCATGGGCGAGCGGACAGTGCTTGAGATAGCAGGCAGGCTTGAACAGGGCAGAGGCTTGAGTGGCATAGCCGGAACATGTGAAAGGATAAGCGATAAGGAGATGAAGGAAAGGGGTTTTGAGAAGCCGCCCCTTGTATTGCCTTCATGGCAGGATATACAGAAAGATGTAAGAAAATTTATGGATGCAGAGCTTGATGTGGACAGGCATGCCAGAGCCCTTTCACAGGTTCCGGTACTCCAGAGCCAGCAGGCTATGTGGGTGCTGCAGAACAAGCCCGCAGAACCGCTTAAAGCAGCAGAGCTTGATTCCCTTTACTGCCTCCCTTTTGCCCGCGCTCCGCATCCTGAGTCAGGGGATGTGCCGGCTTACAGAATGATACGACATTCTGTAACCATAGTAAGGGGGTGTTCCGGGAATTGTTCCTTTTGTGCCATAGCACGACATCAGGGTCCTTTGATAATAAGCCGCAGCCATGAATCTGTTCTTGAAGAAGTAAAAAATATTACCATGATGCCTGATTTTAAGGGAACAATAAACGACCTTGGAGGTCCCACAGCAAACCTTTACGGAACGTCATGCAGAAACTCATCTTCCTGTATTAAGCACGATTGCCTCTATCCAAGGGTCTGTAATTATCTCAGAATGGATGAGAATGCCTTTGTAGGATTGCTGGAAAAGATTTCAAGAGTCAAGGGAGTAAAACATGTTTTTGTATCGTCAGGACTTCAGATGGAACTGCTTCTGCGTACACCAAGGCTATTAGCAAGATTACTGGACAAACATATTCCCGGAGTGATGAAGATAGCGCCTGAGCATACTGAGGCAGGGGTTTTGCGGCTGATGCATAAACAAGGCTCAGAGATTCTTTCCCAGTTTCTGAAAAAATGCAGGGAGATAGCTTTAAAACAGGGCAAGAAGATATATTTTTCTCCCTACTTCATATCTGCCCATCCGGGGTGTACTCTTAAGGATATGGAGGCTCTTGCAGAGAAGATAAAAAGAATGGGATTTTCTGTGCGGTTCTTTCAGGATTTTACACCAACCCCGGGCACACTTTCTACTGCCATGTATGTTACAGGGATTGACCGCAACACACTCAATCCGGTTTATGTTCCTCGCAAGGCAGGTGAACGCAGGGAACAGAGAATGATACTTGAGAAAATGCGAAGGAGGTAATTTTATTAAAATATAATTTGAATACCCCGTCTTTAGACGGGGAGGAAAAGTTGCTTTTCTTGTATATCATTGATCCGAAAATTCCATCGGACAGGCGTCCCGCCTGACTATTTTCATGTGCCTCTGTGAGCGCCAATGGCTCGTAACGATTTCTGCCTGCCTGCCGGCAGGCAGGCGTAAGCAGGAATCCAGTCCTTCGACAAGCTCAGGATGCATGGTGAGCTCTGAGCCTTGCCGAAGAGTCGAACCATGGATTCCAGTTCCCCGATCGCAGTCGAGGACAAGTTTCACGGGATGACAAACGAACAAAATAAATTCAAAAGCCCCGCCTTTAGGCGGGGTTCTTTATTACAGTTTAGAGCCAGCCCTGCCTGATAAAGTGGTTAGAATGGATTAAATTTGCAATAAATCAGTAAAGATGTATTATACACATCCTAACTGATTAACTGAAAGGAGACAGAAAGGTATTAATATGAAACGTGAAGATTTAAGGAACATAGCTATTATTGCCCATGTTGACCACGGCAAAACAACCCTTGTCGACTGGATGCTCAGGCAGTCAGGGATATTCCGCTCCAATGAAAAGGTACAGGAGCGGGTGATGGACAATATAGACATTGAGAGAGAGCGCGGCATCACTATAATGGCAAAGAACACAGCCGTTGAATATATGGGCGTGAAGATAAATATTGTGGATACTCCGGGCCATGCTGATTTTGGCGGGGAAGTTGAACGTACGCTCAAAATGGTTGATGGCGTGCTCCTGCTTGTTGACGCATCAGAAGGACCCCTCCCACAGACAAGGTTTGTCCTCAAAAAAGCCCTTGAGCAGAACCTTCCTCCAATCCTTGTCATAAATAAAATAGACAGGCCTGACGCAAGGATTCAGGATGTGCTTAATGAAATATATGACCTTTTTATTGACCTTGATGCCACAGAAGAGCAGCTTGAATTCCCGATAGTTTACACAAACGCAAAACTGGGAATAGCAAAGCTCTCTCTTGATGAAGACTCAAAAGATTTGAAAGTCCTTTTTGAGCAGATTTTAAAAACAATCCCTCTCCCTGAAGGTGATGAAAAGGGGTTGCTTCAGCTGCTTGTTACAAATATTGATTATAACGACTATGTTGGCAGGCTTGGAATAGGAAGAATATTTTCAGGCTCTATAAGGGTCGGAGACCTTGTAGCAATGGCAGGCAACAATGGAGGAGTTGTTAAAACAAAAATAACATCTCTTTCCGGGTTTAAAGGACTTGAACGGGTTGAGATAAATGATGCCTCAATGGGAGATATTGTTGCCCTTGCAGGACTTGAAGGGATAAACATTGGCGATACAATAACAGATGCGGAAAAGCCAAAACCCCTTCCAAGAATCAAGGTTGATGAGCCTACAATCTCTATGGTCTTTTCTATTAATACCTCTCCATTTGGAGGGAAGGAAGGAAAATACAGCAATTCAAGAAACTTAAGAGAGAGGCTTGAAAAGGAGCTTCTTTATAATGTAGCCATAAGGGTTGATTTTGACAACACGGATTCCTTTAAGGTTTATGGCAGAGGAGAACTGCAGCTTGCCATACTTATTGAGATGATGAGGAGGGAAGGGTATGAGCTTTCAGTTTCAATGCCAGAGGCAGTAACAAAGAAGATTGACAGCATTTTACACGAGCCAATGGAAAACCTTGTAATAGATGTTCCTGAGGAATTTGTCGGGGTGGTTACGCAGCAGGTCGGGATGCGCAGGGGAAGAATGATAAAGATGCAGAATAACGGGCATGGCAGGGTTCGTCTTGAGTTCAGAATACCGGCACAGGGACTTATAGGTTTCCGTTCGCAGTTTCTCACAGATACTAAAGGGACAGGGCTCTTAAATCATATCTTTGATGGCTATGAGCCATGGCAGGGGCAGATTTCAAAACGTTTTTCAGGAGCCCTTGTTGCAGACAGGGAGGGAAGGTCAACAACTTACGCGCTTTTCCACCTTCAGCCAAGAGGAATACTTTTTATAAAAGAAGGGATTCATGTGTACGAGGGAATGGTTGTTGGCGAGAACTCAAGAGATAATGACCTTGATGTAAATGTGACAAAGGAAAAAAAACTTACAAACATCAGGGCTGCAGGCTCTGATGAGAACCTCCTCCTTATCCCGCCGCGCATAATGAGCCTTGAGCAGGCAATAGAATTTATCAAGGAGGACGAGCTTGTTGAAGTTACTCCCCTTTCAATCCGCATCAGGAAGAAAACCCTGGACCCAAGCAGGAGGAAGAAGGTAATAAAAGGATAAAAAGTTAAGGAGAAAGAGATACTTGGCATATTAAAATAGCTGAAATTTTTCTGTTAAATAAAAATAAAAATTATGGAATGGGTTGCCTTGACAAAGAAGGGATAAGTTGTTAAGTCGCCAAAAAAATTTTGATTTAAATATGCCATTAATTGTCCGGTGAGGTTAGGCTACAAGGTGGCTCTGAATGAGCGCAAAACAGTTGGACCCCACAGCGCTTTCAATGCTGTATATACGCTCATCTACAGGCAAACTCGTCGAGCTTGATTCTGTGGTAGACATCAGGATTGGCATGGGACCACTTACAGTTAATCATCTAGGCCAGATACCTGCAGTAACTCTTTCCTTTAACCTGAAGCCCGGAGTTCCTTTGAGCAAGGCTGTTGAAAGCGTGCACAGACTTGCAGACCAAACCCTCCCGCAAACAATCACAGCAAGTTTTCAGGAAACTGCGCAGGCATTTGAATCTTCAGCAAAGGGTCTGGGGCTTCTTTTGATTGTGGCAATACTTGTGATATACATTGTGCTGGGGATTCTTTATGAGAGCTTCATACATCCCCTGACCATACTTTCAGGACTTCCGTCAGCAGGTGTCGGAGGGCTGATAACACTTCTTATTTTTAAAAAAGATTTGAATATCTATGCCTTTGTAGGGCTTATAATGCTTATGGGGATAGTGAAGAAAAATGCTATTATGATGATTGACTTTGCTCTTGAGGCTGAACGCAGGGAAGGGAAATCTCCTGCAGAAGCGATTTATAAGGGCTGCCTTGTGCGTTTCCGTCCAATAATGATGACAACAATGGCTGCCATTATGGGGACGCTCCCGATAGCGCTTGCTTTTGGCGCAAGCGGTGAGGCGCGGCAGACGCTCGGACTCACAGTTGTTGGCGGGCTCATCTTTTCACAGCTAATTACTCTCTACATAACACCTGTTATATATATATACCTTGACAGGTTTCAGGCAAAGGTCAGAAAGCCGGTTTCTATGTTCCGTTCAGAGGGAAAGAAATAATTCTCTTAGAACTCAATCCTGTAAGAGAATATAATTGGTCCCTTTTTTAGAGAGAGATTGTCAGAAAGATTGGAATTTATCTTTAATTCCTCTATAAATCTTCTCCTTGTATCACGGTTGTATTTATGGGCATCAGAGATGGCATTATAGATATTTCCAGAGTACCAGCCAAGCTCAAAGAAAGAAAGAATCCCTCCAGCCACATAAATATTTTTATTGAAGGATTCAACTGCACCCAATATAAAAACTCCGTTCAGCAAAAAAGCAACAAGGCTGTCAAGCCTTCTCCCTGTGTAAAGCTGTCCGGCTCCCGGAATTAGAGCAGAAAGAGTTCCTGCCAAAACAGGGGATTTGCCTGGAAGCCTTTCTGCCTCTTTTGAGCCCTGAATCAGCCTGTCAGCTAATGTTTTGTATCTGCTTCTTTCCTCAACCCTGCTAAAAACTTCTGAGGCTTTATTCCATTCATGGTGTTCAAGATAGAGCGTCCCAAGACTGATTTTTGCTTTATTGCCGGCTTCGTCTTTCGGGTATTTTTCATTGATTAAATCAAATATTTTTTTTGAATTTTCCTTATCACCTTTTTTAAGATAACCTTCGCCCATTTTTTGAAGCGTATCTTTTACAAGCGGCGATTCAGGGTGTTTTTCATTAAAATCCTCGAAGCTTTTTATTGCCTCATCCCATTTTTCAGCCTGAAAATAGCAATTCCCTATCTGATACACTGCAGTTTCTGCAAGCTGGTTTTCAGGATAATATGATATGAAACGCTTGTATTCTGTTATGGCGCGGTAGTATTCAGCTTCCCTGAAAAGTGATTCTGCAAACTGAAAAAGTTTTTCAGGGAATTCTGCTGTTTCACTAAAAGAGCAGTTGGCTGTGGAGAAGAAAAAAACTACAAGAAGAGCAAGAGTAAAAGCTGTCATTGAAGAGTCTCTACTTGTTCCACCAGAAGTCGTTGTTTTCAACAGGGTCATAAACAAGGTAAATTCCTTTTTTTTCTATAATTGGTCCTGACTGCAATTCTTCTGCTTCGTGCATAAGCCGGTCAGCAGTCATTACAAAACCGACCAGTCCTCCGTATTTTCTCAGTGCAAGGACGCTATACTGCGAACAACTTGGATACATAGAGCATCTGCTCCCAATAACAGGAGATATGGCATACTGATAAAATTTTACAGCTGAAGCAAGAGAATATTTTATAGGACTTCTGAAAAAATTAACAAAGTTACTTTCATCAGAAGATTCAATTCCTGTTGTCTTTTGTGGGAATACAGTGTTGTCCCAGGGCTCTTTTAAAAGTTCCTGAGCAGAATACGAAACTATTGGTATAAGGCTTAAGAAAAAAGATATTACTAAAATTTTATACGCTTTTGGGAAACTGTAGAAAGAGGTCTTTAGACCTGTTAATAACAGACCTAAAGGTCTGTTTCTACAGATTGCTATTAGATTCAATTTAGCCTCTGAGCCTTGGGATTATTTTACAAATTCATTTTCTCTGCAATCTTTAAATCTTCAAGAGTATTTATATTAAGAAAGATATTTCCTTCAGGGTCAAATTTCCTGCATATCTTTTCAGAAATATATTCTACTTTTACCATATCGAAGAAATCAAGGATTTTAAAATTATCCTCATCTATAAGTTTTTTTATATGGGGAATGCAGGCTTTTGAATAGATTGCATGAAGGGGCTGCAGCCCTTTTTCAGTTTTTGGGATTAACAGGTCGTAATCCGGTTTCTTTCCAAGCATGAATTTAATTAATTCCACGTTTATAAAAGGCATATCACAGGCAAAAAAGAAGCTGTGGCTTGTTTTTGACTCCACAAGTCCGGTATAAACACCGCCAAGCGAGCCTTTGTTTGGTATGATATCAAATAGCTTTTTTATCTGAATATCCTGGTAGCTGTTCCGAGGGGTGGTTATTAAAAAAACTTCAGGAAAAACTTCTGACAGCTTTTTTATTATGATGTCTATTAATCTTTCTCCTCCTATCTTTATAAGAGCCTTGTTGTGCCCGAACCTCTTGCTCTGTCCTCCAGCAAGGAGGAAACAGGAAATGTTTTGAGAATGTTTTGACATTTATTACCTAAGTTCAAATAACAAAATTCAAATGTCAAATGAATGTCAAAACCAGAATAATATAAGTTTTAATTATTTGGATTTTTTTATTTAATTTGAACTTTGAGCTTTGTTATTTGAAATTTTTACACCTACTTATCCTTAAACCTTATTTCCAAGCTAACATGTTTTCCGTTGCTGGTTCCTTTAAGCCCTTTAAGCATTCCGCTGATAGTCCCTTTGAAAAACTCCTGAATAAAGGGTTTTAGAGGAATTTCTTTGCCATCAATTTTTAAAAAAACCTCCTCTGTGTTAGTGCTTGGCTTTAAAAATTTATCTTCAATAAAATCTACAATCCCTTTCACGTCATCAAGCCAGAACTGAGGAACATTCCTGTCAAACTTCATATCTGAAACTATTGCGGCAAGCGCATCATCATCCTTGCAGAGAAGTTCCTTGTGCATTCCTTTTCTGAAAATTTCAATTTTAGGATAATTCTGACTTTTGTATCCTTCAGTGAGGACCAAATCTATTCCGTCACAATATTTTGCACGGATTTCATTTAAGCTTGTCTCTTCCTGTGTTTTACCTATCACTGCAAACTTTGTTGGCGAGGAGATTATTGCTTTTGCTGAGCCTGCTTTAGCGTGGCGCCAGCTATCCTTTCCTTCCACATCAATATCAAAATCATTGTGTGAATGGTGCTTGACAGTTGCAACTTTATAACCCCTTCTTAAAATCTCCGGCAGGAGTTTTTCTATTAATGTAGTTTTTCCTGAATCAGATTTTCCTACTATTGAGATAATTGGTGGCAACACTAAATTCTCCTTTATAAGGAAAAATTCTAAGCACTAAGCACGAAATTCTAAACAAATCCAAAATTCTAAATTTAAATGTTCAAAACTATTTTGGTAATACTGTTTAGAATTTTGGATTTTGGTCATTTGAAATTGTTTAGAAATTAGAATTTTATAGTTTAAATCCTTTCATCAAGCAATATAACTTTAGTCTTTTCTCCTTTTTTCAGAATTGTTGAGTCTTCCGGGATTATTGCAATACTGTTTGCAAGCATCATGGATGTCAGCATTCCAGAGCCCTGAGGTCCTGTAGTTTTGAAGAAATATTGCCCATCCTTAAAAGAAGCTATTGCCCTTACAAAGTGCCTTCTTCCGGGCTTTTTCTTTATATCCTCCAGAGACTCTGCAACCACTTCCTTTCTGAATAAATCACTTCTTCCCTGCATTTTAAAAATTGAAGGCCTTACAAAAAGCTCAAAGCAGAGCATAGATGCAGCGGGATTGCCCGGCAGTCCGAAAACTAGTTTTCCTTTAATACTTCCAAAGGCTAATGGTTTTCCAGGTTTCATTGCAACCTTCCAGAACTTCATTTCCATTCCAAGGTCATTAAGAACAGTTTTGACAAAATCATAATCGCCAACTGAAATTCCTCCTGAGGTTATGATGATGTCAGAACTTAAAGATGAGAGAAGTTTTTTCTGAAGGTCATCTTTGGTATCTTTTGCAATTCCGAGGTGTACCGGTATTGCTCCTGCATCTTTAACCTGTGCTTCAAGAGAGTAGCTGTTGCTGTTCACGATTTTCCCTCTTGTTATGGGCTCGTCAATATCAACAAGTTCATCTCCGGTTGAAAGAACAGCAACCCTCGGTTTCTGAAACACCTGCACTCTTGATTTCTGAATACTTGCCATTATGCCTATATCTGCAGGAGTTAAGATTTTCCCTTCCTTAATAAGTAAATCTCCTGTATTTATATCTTCACCACGGGGTCTTACATTTTCTTTTCCAATAACAGGGCTCAATATCCTGACATACTCACCATCTCTCAGGGTTTCTTCATCCATCACCACAGCATCAGCGCCAAGCGGTATAGGTGCGCCTGTCATAATCCTTATTGTTTCACCGCTTTTTATTTGTTTATCAGATACTTTGCCTGCAGGCAAATCTTCCAGAACTTTAAGTCTTACAGGATTTTTCTTTGATGCGGGTCTGGTATCGCTTGATATAACTACATAGCCATCCATTGCTGAATTATCCCATGGAGGGATTGTAAGGTGTGAATAAACATTTTCAGCAATAACTCTTCCTAAGGAGTTTAGAAGGTTTACTTCTTCTTTACCAAGAATATTTATGCTTCTTAATATGATATCGCGTGCTTCTTCTACAGGTATCATTGTAAAGTTAGAAAATTAAAAAACATAAATCTTTCTAAAACATTTTTTCAAGAATTAGTCAACTTCAAAGAGTTAGGGGAATAAATCAAAAAAATGACTTGACAAAAAAATACAAATAAATTATTTTGAGACTGAGTCTCAATTTTAATTTATAACAAATGGAACACAAAAAAGCTATTTCAAAAAATGGTGAAGAGATACCAGCTATAATACTCGTTGGCAATCCGAATGTTGGCAAGAGCGTTATATTTGGACTTTTGACAGGAAAATATGTAACCGTATCCAATTATCCGGGTACAACGGTAGAAGTAACAGAAGGAGTTTTAGAGATATTTCTGCCAAAACCCGGGAAGAATCCATCCAAAATCAGACTAATTGACAGCCCCGGAGTAAATAGCCTGATGCCCCGTTCAGAAGATGAAAGAGTTACAAGGGACCTTCTTTTAACTGAAAATCCTGTTGGTGTAATTCAGGTGGCTGATTCAAAGAACCTGAAGAGGTCACTTTTAATTACTTTTCAGCTTGTTGAGATGGGGTTTCCATTAACATTAGTTTTAAATATCTATGATGAGGCAACAGATAGGGGAATAGAAATTGACACTAAAATACTTTCAGAGATTTTGGGAATAAAAGTAATTCCAGCAATTGCAACAGAAAGAAGGGGGATTCCTGAACTGAAGGCAGGGCTCAATGATTTCAAGAAACCATCTTTTAATTTTACATATAACGAACGCATAGAAGAAGCAGTTAAACAGATAGGCAAATTCATTCCTGATATATCAGTTTCAAAAAGGTCTTTGTCTCTTATGCTGGTGGCTGAAGATGAGAATCTTTTTGAATATCTTAAAAAGATAAAACCAAATTTGGCAACAGATTTAATCAGAGGGATTGTTGATAATACGAAATCATATTTCAGAGAGCCGTTAAACTTTGTAATTTTCAAGGAGAAACAACAGAAGATAAATGAGATATTTGAAAAATGCGTTAAAGTTGAGGGAAAGAAGCCAAAGGCATGGAAAGAAAAAGCCAGCAATTTATGTATGCATCCTTTCTGGGGATTTCCAATACTGTTGATGGTATTGCTTTTAATGTATGAACTTGTTGGAATAGTTGGCGCAGGTATTGTGGTTAATTTTCTCGAAGGGGTTATTTTCGGGCAATACATAAATCCAGCAGTAATAAAGATATTAAACAAAGCAATCCCTTTTGGGCTGATAAATGAGCTTCTTGTCGGAGAATACGGGCTGATAACTGTTGGGATTAAGTATTCTGTTGCAATCGTGTTTCCAATAGTTGGATTCTTTTTTATCTTTTTTGGAATTCTGGAAGATTCAGGCTATTTGCCAAGGCTTACAGTAATGTCAAATAAAATTTTTAAAAAAATAGGGCTTCAGGGAAGAGCAGTGCTTCCAATGGTTCTTGGGCTTGGCTGTGGTGCGATGGCTGTTCTTACAACAAGAATTCTTGATACAAGAAGAGAGAGGATAATTGCAACCCTTCTTTTAGCCCTTGGAATTCCCTGCTCTGCACAGCTTGGTGTAGTACTTGGGATGCTTGGAAGCATGTCATCAAAGGCACTGCTTATAGTTATTGTTACAGTTTTACTGCAACTTTTAATTGTAGGGTATCTGGCTGCAAAGGTACTTCCGGGGAAATCATCAGATTTTTTAAGCGAGATTCCTCCTCTGAGAGTTCCAAAGATTTATAATATTCTGGTAAAAACGTATTACAGGGTCAAGTGGTTTATGAAAGAGGCTGTTCCTCTTTTTTTGCTCGGAACTTTTGTACTTTTCTCTTTCAGCAAATTAGGAATTCTCAAGATAGTAGAGCGGGGAATAAGTCCTGTAGTCCATGGGATTTTAGGGCTTCCAGAAAAGTCTGCTGAGGCTTTTATTGTTGGATTCCTGCGCAGGGACTATGGGGTTGCAGGGCTTTTCAAGCTTGCTGAAAAGGGATATCTTGACCTTCATCAGGTAACAGTTGCAATTGCTGTGATGATACTTTTTGTTCCTTGTCTTGCAAATTTCTTTGTGATAATCAAAGAACAGGGTATGAAAAGAGCTATGCTTATGACTCTTTTTATTTTTTCTTATGCAATCCTGATAGGAGGGTTGCTCAATCTGTTCTTACAATATGTACCGCTTGTGTGAGATTGTTGAAGAAGTCCGGAGTTAAATATAAACCAAATTCAAAACTCAGAAGTCAAAAACCAAAACCACAGATTAAAAGTTAAAATTTTTGAATAACAACATTGAATTCCTGAACCTTACTGTAGAATATTGCAAGGAGAAAACATTATGATTACATCCCAAAACCGTGAGGAGGCATTGCAGTTGATAGGTGTTCTTGCTGATGAGGGAGAGGTTAAGGTTGATAAGGTTAAAAAATCTCTCGGAGAAGATATTATACATGATTTAATTACAAATCTTATTGAAAGCGAGATGATTACAGTTGATTCTGAAAACAGGATAACCCTGACAGATAAAGGGAAAAAAGAGGCAATGCTGGTAATAAGAAGGCACAGATTGGCTGAAAGGCTTCTTTTTGATGTTCTTGATATGCAGGATAATGAAGTAGCTGAATCGCAGGCATGTGATTTTGAGCATATATTGAATAACGAAGTTGCAGACAGTATCTGTACCCTTCTTGGTCATCCAAGGTTTTGTCCTGACGGAAAGCCGATACCTCCGGGAATGTGTTGCGGGGAAAAGAGAGATAGTTTAGAAAGCGTTTTCGTTTCACTGGAATCCTTAAAGGCAGGCGAGGAGGGGAAGATTTCTTATATGTGTACCTCAGAGCACGGTCGCCTTGATAAGCTTACATCAATGGGATTATTTCCGGGAACGATTGTAAAAGTGCATCAGAGGCAGCCGAGTTTTGTTATAGTTTTTGAAGAAACAACCCTTGCCATGGATTATGAGATTGCAAGGGATATTTATGTAAAGAAAATTTAGATTAAAGACTATTTTTTTTCTTTGGAAGATTGATTTTCTTCAGGAAGTTCTTTACTGTTTTTTTCTCCGCTTTCATCTTCCTGTCCTTTTATAATGTACCTTTCTTCAAACCAATGTCCTAAGTCAACCAGCTTGCATCGTTCTGAACAAAAAGGACGAAAAAGATTATTTTTGAATTTAACCTGCTTGTCACATGTCGGGCATTTCATATTCAAGCTATCAGCTTAATAAGTTAATAAAAATTCAGTTATCAGCCAACTATCTTATTTTTTATAAAAAAAATTATAGTTTGTCAATCATAGTGAAGAGTTGTTGAGGAATTTAAAAAATTAGCAACTCCTGCTGTCAATAAAATCACGCTAAATTTTTAAATTTGTCACTTTTTAGAGAAAAACTGCTTTAAAACCATTAACTTTTTTAAAATAATTATTAATAAAAACAATAACTTCAATGAATTTTAAAATAGACAATTTTCTGGCACGAAAATTGCATAAACGATTGTTTATGTTGTTAGACCAACAAAAGAAAAATAATTCAAAAAAGGTGGATAAAATTTGAAAGGTGTTTTTAGATGAAAAAAGAAGGTTCTGTAAAATTTTACTACTCAATTTCTTTCAAGATTACCTTAGTTGTTGTAACAATTCTGATTTTTGCCACATCAATCGGGACATATATTGAATATAAAAGAGAGAAAAATTACTCTTTTAATGACTACATAACACAAACTGAAAGAATTGCCCTGGGTGTTTCAAACGCAGCAAGCTTTCTGATTATAAATAATAAAATTCCATCTTTACAAACAATGGTGGAACACACAACAAGGAACGAGAGATGCAGCTCCTGCCACAGTGTCATGAAGAATGAGAGCAAGTTTCTTGCTAATTTCAAAGATATCCCGGAATCCTTATTGGAAGTTTTTGTGATATCAGAGGATTTTAGAATAGTTGCATCATCCCAGAATAATTTAAATGGGGAAAAAATAGAATCTTTTTTGCAGAATAAGAAATGGAAGCATGAAAAAGTTTTTAGAAAAATTAAGAAGGCAATGCTCAATGGAAACTTTAGTAGTGGAATAGATGATGAGGATTTATGTTATGAGGTGATTGTTCCATTCAAGAGAGATAAGGAAAACAAAGATATTACTGGTTTAGTGTTTGTTTCAAATGACCTCAAAAGGCTTAAGCAACACCTCTTTATTAATTTTTTAGAAACCATTGCAGGCTTTGTTTTACTCTCATCTTTTATAGGAGGATGCCTTTTTGTAGCATTGAGGAAAATCATAACAGAGCCTATCAGAAAACTTACTCAGTCCGCTAAAATATTTGAGAAAGGAGAAAAATCTGAACGTTTATGTGTAAAGAAAAATGATGAACTCGGGTTCCTATGCCATACATTTAATGAAATGACAGAAAATATTGCTCAGAGGGAAAGTGAGCTTTTGAAACATAATAAAATGGTTACTTCTCTTTCCGAAATATTAAGCGTTGTAAGCATTTCTTTGAACCTTCAGGAAATATTAGACACATCCCTTAAGAAGGTTTTAGTGGTTTTAGAAATTGATGCTGGCGGAATTTTTTTGTTTGATGAACCAACATATAGCCTCGTGCTTAAATCTTCCTGTGGTCTTTCAGAGGAATTTATAAACGCGGTTATAACTCTCAAGGCTGATGACGGGCTTGTAGGGAAAGCCTTTACCACAGGGGAAACAATAGCACTTGAAGAAATAAGAAATATTCCCCGTTTAAACATTGAAGCAGTAAAAAGCGAGGGGTTAAAATCAGGCGCCTATATTCCTTTGAAGTCAAAGGAGGATAAAGTATTAGGGGTTATGGCTATTGGGAGTAAATATCATAAAAAATTCAGACAAGATGAAATTACCCTTCTTGGTTCAATCGGAAGACTGATAGGAATTGGTGTTGAGAATGGATTGCTCTATGAAAATTCAAAGAAAAAAGCAAAACAGATTGAGATGGCAAATAAACTCGGAAAATTTATCAGCGAAACACATAATATTGATGAAATTGTGCAGATAATTGCTAAAAGAATTCCGGAAGTAATTCCCTCAGAATTTGGAGGAATTCATTTGTTTGATATTTCAAAGAAACAGGTTGATATTTTATATTTCTTTAAAGATAAATTTGTTATTTTAAAAAAACCCGTAATTGCTCCGATTGAAGGAACTGCATTTGAGCAATGTATAACAACAAGAAAGACTCTCTTGCGCAAAGACCTTAAAGAAGAAGCCCAGTTTTTTGGAGAGAAGATAGTGCTTGAAAGGTTTGGTGTCAGGTCGATGCTGACAAACGCTTTAACTTCAAAGGATGAGATTATTGGGTTTATCTCAATAGGCAGACAAGAACCCAATTCGTATAGAGAAGAAGATGCAGAACTTTTTGAAATTATAAGCAGAGAGGTCAGTGTTTCAATTCACAATGCTAAACTCTTTGAGAATATCCTCAGGGCAAAAAACGAATGGGAAAATACCTTTGATTCGATGTTTGATATGGTTTCGATACATGACAAGGAGTTTAATATATCGAGGGCAAACAGGTTCTTAGCATTTAAACTAAACATGAAGCCTAAAGATTTGATTGGGAAGAAATGTTACGAGATTTTTAACTGTGGCGCTGAATTTCAGAAGAATTGTCCACATGCAGAAAGCATGAGCACCGGGAGATATTGTGAAAAAGAGATTGAAGGGAAGGGCTTTCTCGATGGGAATCTGTTTTTTGTTTCAACTACACCGCTTTTTGACTCTAGAGGCAACATAACAGGCTCCATCCATGTTATGAAGGATATTACGCAGAAGAAGGCTGCCGAGAGAAAGATTATCGAATCAAACGAAACATTGAAAAATACATTGCAGAGACTGGAAATCACTCAGGAACAGCTCCTTCAGGCTGATAAATTGGCAGCAGTGGGACAGCTTGTTTCAGGTGTTGCTCACGAGCTAAATAACCCTCTTACAAGTGTAATAGGGTATTCCCAGTTGTTGATGAGAAAGGCAAAAGAAGAATCATTGAAGAGCGATGCTGAAAAGGTTTTTAATGAAGCCAACCGTGCAGCAAAGATTGTAGGGAACCTGTTAACCTTTGCAAGACAGAAAAAACCCGAGAAAACCTATGTTGATATTAATGAAGCATATAAAAATACCATGAGACTGAGAGCCTATGAAATGAAGGTATCAAATATAGCGGTTATAGAGGAACTTGACCCCACTCTTCCAAAAACTATGGCTGATTTTAATCAGCTTCAACAGGCATTTTTAAATATTGTAATAAATTCAGAACAGGTAATGATTGAGGCTAATAATGGCGGAAGACTTATTGTGAAGACAGAAGTCATTAAAACTCAAGAGTCAGACGCAGAGAAAAAATTTATCCGTATATCTTTTAAAGATAACGGAACAGGGATACCTAGGGAGAATTTAAAAAGTGTATTTGACCCATTTTTTACTACCAAGCCTGTTGGGAAAGGGACAGGGCTTGGATTGAGTCTGAGCTACGGAATAGTTAAAGAACATGCCGGAAAGATTTATGCAAAGAACAATGAAGATAAAGGGGTAACATTTTTTATTGAGCTTCCTGTAATTCAAGGGGCAGATAAACATGATGCTGTTGAAAAAATAGAAAAAGCTAATTCAGCCGGATGTAAAAAAATTCTTGTTGTTGATGATGAAGAGATGATAAGGGCTTTGCTTAAAGAGGCGCTGGAGAGTGCCGGGCACAAAGTTGACCTTGCAGGGAATGGAAACGATGCAATTCATAAAATCAAGAGAAAAAGCTATGATTTAATAGTTTCAGACATTAAGATGCCTTCTTTAGACGGGAAGGAACTGTACAATCTGGTTAAAATTGAAAACCCATTAATTGCAAAAAATATTATCTTTATTACCGGAGACACAGTTAATCCCAATACAATATCATTCTTAGAGAAGACAGGTAATATTTTTCTGGAAAAACCCTTCCAGACAAAAAATTTAATTAAAGCTGTTGAGGAGGTTCTAACAAGAAATGTCCACTAATAAAAAAGAAAAAATTCTTGTTGTTGATGATGAAGAGAATATCAGGAAGCTGATTTCAGAACACTTGAAACACCACGGGTATTACTGCTCAACCGCTGTAAACGGGAAGGAGGCTCTGGAAAAACTTGAAAATGAAAACGTTGAACTGGTACTTTCTGATATTAAAATGCCTGTTGTGGACGGCATTGAGCTTCTAAAACGGGTTATCTCTGAATACAGAGATATAGCAGTAGTTATGGTGGCTTCTTCATTTGATACAGACTCTGCAATAGAAGCAATGAGAATAGGAGCTTATGACTATATAACAAAACCGTTTTATCTTGATAGTTTGCTTTTAAGCGTTGAAAGGGCGCTTGAAAGAAGAAGATTGATAATAGAGAACAGGGAGTATCATCACAATTTAGAACTCAGAGTAGAAGAGCAGACAAGAGAGATAAGGAATATATTTCTGAATGCAATAGAAGCTCTGGCACAAGCCCTTGAAGTAAAGGATTCATATACCAAAGGTCATTCAAAGAGAGTTACAGGTATTGCCCTTATAATAGGCAAGGAGATGGGTATAGACAATAAAGAGTTGGATAAACTGAAGCTTTCCGGTATTCTTCATGATATTGGAAAGATAGGAGTAAAAGAAGCAATACTTAATAAACCAACAAGACTGACAAAGGAGGAATATCAGAGCGTAATGATACACCCTGAAACCGGAGCAAGAATTTTAGATTTTCTGATAAAAGATAAAGAAATAATAAATACAATAAAGCATCATCACGAGTTTTATAATGGCAAGGGATTTCCTGACGGCTTAAAGGGCGATGAGATTCCTTTTTTTGCAAGAATTTTAGCAGTTGCTGACGCATTTGACGCAATGACATCAACGAGGCCATACAGGGATGCCATTTCTTTTGGATATGCATATGATGAGCTTGAAAAGTATAAAGGGATTCAATTTGACCCTCAAATCGTTGATGTAGTATTAAAGTGCAAAAAAGTAATTGAAATGGTAATAACGGAAGAGAGAGAATCTGTTCTGTTGGCAGTGGACTATTAAGGCTTACCCCTCCCCCTTTAAAAAGCTTCAATTCTGGAAATGCAGGTTCAATACAGCATGTTAAAATCTAATTCCCTGGTCTGAGACAAGGCTGCTTAAACTTATCTATATTGCTGAATTGATAGTCTCTGCAAGGATTTCTGCTGTTTTTGAAGCGACTTTTGAGCAGTGTTCTTTGTGGGCTGCGCTTTTCCATTCAATGTCTTTTGTAATTTCAAAGCATGAGGTAGTTGCAAATGTTTCCCTGAATTTGTCGTGAAATGCTTTAGCGATGGGATATATTTTATCCACTTTTTCATTTGGAGTATTTCTTCCAAAAATGGCACCAATCACAATTACCCCTCCATTTAAGGCACCACACAGATTCTTTGCTGCCCCGATTCCTCCTCCCATGGCAGTTGCAACTTTTACATCAAGATTCAGTTTCAGCGCATCATTAAAAGCTGAGAGTACGGCTTCTGCACAGTTATAACCTGACTGGTAATTTTTAGAGGTTAAAGCAGATAATGCTGTTGGGTCTAATTTATTCATAAGAAATTTTCCCTCTTTCTTCTAATAATTATTTTGGCGGGGTTAAGAAACCCCGCCTATCAATGGGAGAGACATTCCTGTCCCGCAAATCTTTTAATTTTACCTAACATTGTCTTCAAAAATATGTCAAGGAGATTTCTATTGACTTTTTTAAATGCAATAAATAATAAATTAAGTAGGATGTTTAAAATATCTAACTTCAAGGAGAAGTTTATATGAAAGAAATTAATACAGTTCTTGTTGTTGATGATGATGAGGTTGCAAGGGAGACAATATCCAATTCTCTTGAAGATACCTCGTATGGGATTGATACAGCAAATGATGGTCACGAAGCATTAGAAAAATTAGCTAAAAATGAATACGCAGCGGTGGTTTGTGATATCAAGATGCCGGGGATTGATGGTCTGACAGTGCTTCGCAGGGCAAGAAAAACAAGAAATATTCCTTTTATCTTTGTGACAGGCTATCCCGGAGATGCTGATGAAAACCAGATTGTAAATGAGCTGAGACCATTCGGTTTTTTAAGCAAGCCTTTTGATCATAAGGAGCTTATTCTATTGGTTAAAAATGCTGTAGACCATTATAATCTGACTAAGAAAAGAGAGGCATTTTTAAAGGAATTAGAAAAGGAAGGAGATGAAAGGATAAGGAAATATACGGAAAGGTTGAAATACATTATATAGCTTTTAGAAAAATCCCTATTCACTTCCTTCTAAAAATTAAATTTGGCATCTGACACTGTATCAATAAAAGTCTCACAGCCCTATAAGGGGAGAAAAGGAATATTAATTTTTTCTCTTTCTCTCCTTTTTATACTTTCCCGCCTGATTCCTTTATTCCTTAATTTTGAGCCGTTCATAATGGAAGAGGAAAGGTATAATGGCACAATAGCCCTTGAAGTTCTGAACGGTCTAAAAATGCCACTCTTTTATTATCAGCACCAGCCTTATGCACCTGGCGCAATGGTTGTTGGCTTGCTGTCAACTCCTTTTTTTTTAATCTTTGGTTCCTCCTACATCTCTCTGAAAATAACAGCTTTGATTCTTTCATTTGGAGGTTTTATCCTATGGTATATTTTTCTTGATAAATTTTTTAATTCAAGAATTGCCATAATCGCTTCTTTATTGTTTATTATAACACCACCAAATAATCTCAAATTTTCCCTTCTTTCTCTGGGGAACCACTATGAGATAAATTTTTTTACGATAGCAAGCCTCTTTCTCTTTTATAATATCTTCTTTTCTGATAACATTTCTTCTAAGGATAAAGCTATAAAGCAATCCCCCATTACCCCCCTTTGTAAAAGGGGGGATGGGGGGATTTTTGAGAATTCTTCGGTTACTGAGGTTGCTCACAATGACAGCAAAGGACAATCTGATGGAGTGAAATTTTTCTTTCTCGGACTTATATGCGGGTTTGCCTGCTATTTTGCTCTGACTTTTTTTGCAACCTTTTTAACAATTTTCATCTTCTGGTTTATCTTTGATAAAAAGCTTTTTTTTAAAAAGTCATTTTTAATTTTTGTTGTTGGGTTCCTGACTGGTTTCAGCCCATGGATTTATAATACAATCTCTTTTAAGCTCGGGAGTTTTGATTTTCATGGCAAGCCAATATATCTGATTGAGAGTGGAGAAGCCTTTGCTACCAAATTATTCAGGATGGTAGTGACAGGAATACCGTTTTCATTTGGTTTTGAGGGTATTAAAGGGACTACATTTGATGCATATCTCTATTACTTAATAGCTCTTGTTTCATTTATTTTTATACTAAAAGCAAATAGAAAATATTTAAAAAAATTATTTTTCGGAATATTCCCGCTCAAAAGGTTTAAAACCTTTCCTCAGGAAATTTCAAATGAAGTAGTTTTGCTTGTTTTCCCTATTTTCTATTGTTTACTCTTTACTGTATCTGAATTTGAAGTTTCTAAAAAGGTTTTATCAGAGGCTTATATTCTTACATTTTATGACAAATTTTTTTATTTATCTTTCAGGTATTTTACGCCTCTCTTCCCCTTTGTTTTTGCAACTATAGCTTTGTTTCTTGATAGCCTCTGGGGTTCTGAAAGGCAGAAAGTACTCAAAAAAGGTTTAAGTATTTTTATTTTGTTAATAGCTCTTTCCCTTTGTGGTTTGAGCTATCTTAAACTTGTCAGTCCTGTAGATTTTGGGAAAGTTTTTCTTTACAGCGGTTCTGACTATTTCATTATGGGAGAAAAATTTGCTGAAAGATACAGGGAGGAGCCTTTGGAAGGTTTTAAATTGATAGAGAGACTTCATGACCAGTATAAAATCGTTGCTTTGCGGGGGTTTGGTTCATATTTTGGAAGGGATATAGACATATTACCTTGGTTTTTTGATAAAATTAAAAATTTAGATGAAAAATTGAAACTTCCTCTTTATCAGGGAGCTGCTAATGGAATGCGCCATTCTTTAACTCTTGACGAAATAAATTTTAATCTTCTGCAAAGAGAGGATAGTAAGATTGTAGAGTTATCAGGATTAATAGAAAAAGCAGATGAAAAATATAAAAATTTATTTTGTATGGAACTTGGAAGTCTTTTAAGAAGATATGTTAAACTTAAAACAGATGATGAGATAAATAAATCTTTAAGATTGCTAAATCACTTTAGCAATGATTATCAGCCAAAATTTGAGGATTTAGAAATTGAATACTCAGGAAAAGATATTAATTCTTTAGTTGAACGGATAGATAAGCTCCCGGAAAAATACAGAGGAGATTTCTATAAGGCTTTGGGGAAATGTATGGCTTGGCTTTTATGGGAGTCTGCGGGTAGTTTTGAAGCGACAGTTAAAATAATCCCTGAGAAATACAGAAGTTATTTATATGAAGGGGCTGGCACTTTTGCCGGCAGTTTTTTCATTAATGATATAAACAGAGCAATTAAAATTATTCAGAGCTTGGATATAACTTATCGATTCTATCTTTATCATGCACTGGGAGAAGCTTTATTTTGGAAATACGGGTCTAATTTTAATAAAGCAGTTGGTTGCATTGAATCCATTGATAAAGAAGGCAGAAGATATTGCTATGAAGGACTTGGAAGCGGAATCGGGTATATGCTATGGTGGGACCCAGAAAGGATTGATGGATTATTAAATAAAATTGAAAAAACTTATAAGGTTTTTTGTAAAGAAGGAATCAGAAAACGGATTGAAGAAGATTTCCTTCTTTCAAAACAAAATTATTATTATTATTTTCATTTAAAAATAAAGTACTAAATCTATTAATAATTTTTAATAAATTCAAGAAAGCAAACCTATTTTAAAGCTTAGATATGACAGAAACACAAAAGATAAAATGGTATGAGTTTATAAAGGGAACTGTTGTTGTCTTTCTGATCACAGTCGCTTATTTTTCTTTTCTCCAGGTATGGATGGGCGACCAGTTCAGACGCCTGGTCTATGAAACTGCATTGCTTGTATGGCCACAATTTGCTGCGAGTCCTGCCTATGTTTTTCTCACAATATTAACATTTTTAATTATCCTCTATCTATGGGAAAAAGATTACTTCCGGAAGATTGATGACTTCTCCTTTCTTCTGGTTTCTTTGGGCTTAGTTTTCTGTTTCAATATCTTTCTTGCTTCAACGAATAATGGTTTTATATATGCCATTTCACACCCCTTCCTTTCCACTCCCTACGAATATTATGCAGATCTCCCAAAAATCAATGGGCTTAGGAGCTTCATAAGAGATTATGTCGATATGATGCCGAATCTTTCCCATCATGCAAATACCCATCCTCCGGGTGGAGATGTTTTTCTGCATGTAATCGAGCGGACCTTTGGCAAAGGGGTCCTCAGGGCATCATTGATATCAATACTTGTTACTAACTTAAGCTTAATCCCCTTTTATTTAACGGCAAAACTGTTTCTGGATAGATTGCTCGCACGATTAGCAGTCTTGTTGTGGATATTGACTCCTAACATAGCTATCTACAGTGCTACATGCATGGATGGTGTTTTAATGTTTTTCCTTTTATGGCCATTTTATTTTTTTTTCAAATTTCTAATCCAGAATAAGAACATGCTTTTATTGGCTATAGCAAACGGGATCGCTCTTTCAATTGCAATGTTTATGACCTTCTCTGCAACTTATCAGGGCCTTTTTTTCATCATAATGACCGGCACGTTGCTATATAAGAAAGACGAAAGCTGGAAGAGAGTGCTATTTTTTATAACTATCTCAGGCCTTATTTTCTGTGCAATCTATGCCTTAGCCTTTTATCTTGCTGGCTATAATATATTAGACTGCCTTGACCGGGCAAGAGACAAGGATATGATGAGTTATGGTTCACCTCTGCGGGAATGGAGAATTTATCTCCTATCGAGGACCTCAAACTTTGTTGGGTTTTTTTTCTTCAGCGGATTTGCTACCTCATGGCTCTGGTTCAAATATCTTTTTAAAAAAGAAGGAGCAAAAGGTAATAGTAATAAAATGCTTAGATACTGTATCTATGCCTTTATCATAACTCTTTTAGAAATGAACCTTGGCGGATTATATTTCTTTGAGACTGGCAGGGTATGGATGTTTCTCGCCCTTTTCATGATTTTACCTGTAATAGAACTTCTTAATTATTTTTCTAAAATTAGCTCTCAAAATCACTTTGACATCCAGTTATTATCCTTAACCTTTATCCAGACTTTTATTTTTGAAATAATTTTTTATACGACATGGTAATTTCTGATTATCCGGATAAATTAATTTATATCTTTTCAAGGCAATAGATACAATATAGGAAATTTTTTTTGTAATCAGAGTGATAAAAATAATATAATAATAATTTACTATTAAATGGACTTGAGCAAACAGTAAAGAGGCTGTAATTTGTCAAAACGTGCTATCAATAATCAATCAGTAAAATATTTAGGATTATTTATTATTGTTGCTCTCTACTTTTCCCTTTGCCACACAGCAAGATATCAGGCTTTCATGGATGAATTTTTTGAGTATGGGAGCGGTATGAAATTGTTTAAGCACGGACATTTCTCTGAAAGTTTTTTTAACCACGGAATTGTAAATCCAATTATTACAGAAATCTGTGCAAGTATTTCAGGGAGCGGGATGAGTTTTTTTGTGGCAAGGTATTGCCAGCTTATTATGGGAGCAATATCGCTTGTTGCAACATTTTATCTCGCATTGATGTTTTTCCCTTTAAAAGTTGCAATTATTTCTTCTCTTTTTTTCCTTATATCTCCATACTTTAATGTTTCTTCTCACAGAATACTTTCAGAGAACCCTGTGTTGCTTACTTTCCTTTTATCATTAATTTATTTAATAAAAAACTCCAGGTCCGGAAAGAGCAGATATCTAATCTGTGCAGGCATATTTTATGCGTTATCAATCGCATCAAAGTTTTATATGTTAATTTATTTCCCTCTTTTCCTGGTTCTTTCAGCCAGTGAAAAAACGATGAAAAGAGAAGTTAGATATTTTTATCTTAATATAGTTCTTCTGACATATCTTTTCTGGCTTGCTGTAAGGCTTTTAAAGACAGGGATTTATTTGATTGTACCTATTCTTTTAATTATTCTGTCGTTTGTTTATTTAATCAAAAGAAAGGAAGATTTTTCAAATTATATTAAAAATATTTTTCAGGATAATGATATTATTAAAAATATCACTGTGTTCTTTTTTTCCACACTATTTTCATTTATCATTATATTCCCGCATATTATTTTTCATTTTAAAAACTTCTTAAAAACATTTTTTATGATAGAAATAACCAAGGAAACACTTGGTGAAGGAGTGCTTCAGTTTTCACCGGGAGTTAAAATGTTTCCATTATCCGGATATGTTTACTATCTAAAAGAGATATACGGTTTTGGTTTATCTCATTATCTTGTTATTTTATTACTCCCGGGACTACTTTATTTTACATTTAAAGCCTTTAAAAGTAATGAACTCCTTGAATATAAAAAAGCATGGGATTTTATAGCTCTTCCAGCCATATTTGGATTTCTTGTCATAGGAATCTGGAAGGTCTGGTATGTGCGATATATGCTCCATCTTTTTCCGCTATTTTCCATTATAGGTGCTTTACTCCTGAGTGATGTTTTTGATTATGTGAAGAGTATTGCTGATAATTTTAAGAATAGTTTTAGGATTTTGAGTATGTTTTTTTATGTAGCTGCATCTTTGCTGTTTATAGTTTTATTTGTGAAGGAATATCTGTATGTCTATAGCCTTAACAAGATACGTGCCGCTGATAACGGGTTTTTCCTGATGGCTGAAAAGCTTTCAAAGGCTTCAATTCCTGGTGAAAAAATAGGATTTAAATACTGGCAGGCTTATTCATTGGATTCTAAGCTTTATGGCAGACCTTACGGTTCTTATCCTCTTCTTATGTATCCTATTAATGAGAATGTAATATTAGAAGAGGTTGGTTCGAATGAAAAATTAAATGATAATGATTATGATATAATTGTTACGACTTCTCCGGAAGTTGGGGAACTTATTCTTATTGATACTGCTAGCAGCGAGAGAAAGGTTATAGAAAATATTGGGAAATATATTTTTGGTTTCGACATTGTGATTGAAAGAAGAAAAAATTCAGACCCTGCTGGTATTGAAAAAATAATCCATCGTTACAGCCGTGAAGGCGGTGGTTACCCAATGAATTTCTGGATTTATCGTAATCTTAAATAGTAGGGTCTTTTTGCTAACCAGATACTTGTTATGTTAAATAAAAAAAAATCAAGGTATTTAACTTTATGTGTTATTGCTGTAGCCTTCCTTTTATTCAGATTGCTCGTTTTATTTTCAGATATCAAGATCAGCGATATGTATGAAGAACGCCCGATGGGCTTTCTTGCCTATAATCTTATTAATAAAGAAATTGAGCTTCCTTTCTTTTTCTATCTATATACTTCAAATCATGGAGGTCATTTAATATCAGCGATTCTGGCTGTTCCTTTTTTTTACACTTTTGGAACTTCTCTTATTTCGCTAAAGCTTCTTCCTCTTTGTTTTTTCTCACTTGGAACATTAATGCTATGGTTTCTTTTTTTAGATACTTATTTTAATAGAAAAGCAGCGGTATGCTTTTCATGCTTATATATTTTATCTCCTCCTTATTTCACCCTTAACAATATGATTTCGTGGGCTTTGCATATAGAGATTAACCTATTTATTATTGGTACAATTTTTCTTTTTTACAAAATTTTATTGAGAAATAACTCTATGGAAGAAAAGACACTTACACGTTTATATGTGAAAATTACTTTTTTGGGCATTTTGTTAGGATTTGGAATGTTTTATGGTTATACCTCTCTTATTACTTTAATCTCATGTTTTATTATATGGCATGTCAGTGATAAAAATAGTTTTCCTAAGTTTGGGTATGTAGCTTTTTCTGCCGGCATTATTGTTGGTCTTTTTCCAATGATTCTCTATCTTCTGTCCGCAAAGCATGTTAATCTTTATCTATACAACAAGCCTTATATACCTGCTAACACACTTTTATTTCTAATCAAGAAATTTATTAGGTTGATAATATTAGGTATTCCTGAGTCTTTCCAATTCATGGGGATTCTGCTGAGAAAGGATATTAGTATCTTCTCTGCTGTTTACCATATAATAACTTTACTGTCTTTTCTGGTATTGGTTTATAAAAATAAAGCATTTATTAAGAAATTCTTATTGGCTCTTTTGCCATTTAAAAAATTTAAAATTGAACCATCATCTGTTTCTAAAGAAATTATTTTGATAATATTTACTATTGTATTTCTCTTGATTCTTACAGTAAGCGAATTTGGAGCTCCTAATTTTGTTCGAGGAACAAACCAGGTATATAAATCTTTAAATTATTACAGATATCTTCTTCCTTTGTTTCCTTTCCTGTTTGCTGTTATTTCTGTTGCGTTCGATAAAATTATTTTCAAAGATAGAAAAAAAATACAAACTTTTATAGGAGTATCAGTTATAGTATTTCTTTGCCTTATTGGGTTATACAGTAATCTTGCTTTTATATCTTTAAATAAAAACTTTGCAAGCGGACTGGTTCATAAAGGATACTGGGTTGAACCTTATATTAGAAGATTTATTTTTCCAAATAAAGACTTTGATAAAATCGCTGCAAAATTAAATAATTTTAAAGAAGAGTATAAGCCATTGGGAGCAGAAGATTTTGGGATAAAGACTGTATTGGATGTAAATCATAATAATATTTTCCAAGTTAATAAAGTGGCAGAAAAAATTGAAAAGGACTGCAGAAAATATTTTTATTACGGAGCCTTCAGGGAGATAGCAAGTTTTTATATTTCAAAAAATAGGGCAAGCCTTGAAAAGATTTTTAGCTTTATAAACAAGGTCCCGCAAGAGTACAAGCCTTTTTGCTATGAAGCTCTTGGATGTATGGCAAGGATTAAGTCCAAACCGCGCAATACAGAGTTGTCAGACATTTTTCTGAAAAATATTGATGATGATTTCAAGACTTATTTCTATTTTGGATTTGGATACTCTCTTGTTAGTTTAAACCCATTCTATTACCAGATAAATGGAGTCAAAAAGGAATATATAAAAGATATTCCCCTTGAACACAGGAAATATTGTTATGAAGGAATTGGCAAAGGAATCGGGGATTCTTTAAACGGGGTCAGACTGAATTTGTTTCAGTTAGAAGAGATAAATCCAAAATTAAGAAAGTATTATTTTAAAGAGCTTGATAACTATGCGGACAAATCATTTTACTGGATGAGCGGGCTTGAAAAAGAATTCAGAGGCAGTGCTTATAAGGGTTTTGGAGAAGCAATTGGAGAAGTATTTAAAAGCAGTACCATTGGGGACTATCTTTCTAACAGAATACCCGGAGAATATGAAGCTTTTTATTTTGAAGGATTAAAAAAGGGAAATATTCTGATTCAAAATAAAGAAAAACGGATTCTTGTAATTGCACCACATCCTGATGATGAAGCTCTGGGATGTGCAAAGGTAATTTCAGATGCAGTAGAAAAAGGATATCCGGCCAAGCTTCTCCTCATGACTAACGGAGATCGCTTATTTTTTATTGACAAAAAGAAAATGTATGACTTTGACCATAATGGATATATTGATTATGTAGATTACGGTTATATAAGACAACAAGAGACAATAAAAGCTATGGGGAAACTAGGTCTTGAACGTAATAATATCATTTTTTTAGGCTATCCAGATGGTAATTTATGGAGGCTTTATAATTGTGAATATGACAGGGTCTATTATGACATAAAAAAGCCTTTTAAAATGTCTCCTGTGATAACTTGCGGGAATACAAGTTTTTCCCCTTACAGAAACGCTTATCACTCATTGGCTTATTCTGACGAGCGAACATTGTATTCAAGGGATTATGTTATAAATGACTTAAAAGAAATTTTTGAAGCTTTTAGACCTACGGATATATTTGTTACTTCTGAGTTTGATACTCATCATGACCATCAGGCAGTTCCTCTTTTCGTGAGAAATGCTCTGAAGGATCTCAAAAATTTGAACAAGGAGTTTGCTTTTCGAATTAAAACCCACAGGTACTTAATCCATCTTGCTGGCAAAAACAATTACCCCGATCCGGATAATCTAAGGCTTGGAGTAAGAGATGATAAAAATTGCAATCGCATAAAGTGGGAAGATACAATAACAAAGTATCCTCCTAATGGTTTTATCCCATTAAGCTCTGAGTTTAAAAAACTTAAATATGAAGTAATAGGTTGTTATTTAACTCAAAACCCAAATACTGTATCAAAAGTTCAACATCCTTGCATTAAAGAAACAAAATATTCATGGATGCAACTCTTTGTAAAAGATAGAGAGGAGTGGTGGGACCTTCCGACAGATTTTAATGTCCCCCTTTCCCAGCTCGACCTGTTGGGTAAAAGGGACAGAATTATATTTTCTATTAAAAATTTTTTAAGAGCTTTAAAACTACAGGGGAAAAGATTTCTCTTCAACGAGCGTATAAATCCGCAAATTGTAACATCCTAAACTCAATATTTCCCTATATTATCGTAAAGCCCTTTCCTGTCATTGGCTTTGATGATAAAAAGATCCTTAAACATAACCAAAGAATCAGAGATGACTTTAACTCTTGACCCAGGAGAGTTTATGCACCTTACAGGCATTTTCATTATCCGGAAATTTGCCTTATTAGCAATATATAATAATTCTACATCAAATCCAAAACGCGGAATAGTAGTTTTTCTAAAAATTCTTTTTGCAGCTTCCTTCCTGAATACTTTGAATCCGCACTGGGAATCAGTTATCCCTTTAAGGATAAATTTGCCTACCATCCATGCATAAATCTTGCCCGAAATTCTTCGTAAAAAAGAAGGAGGATTCACTATTTCAGAATCTTTATGATTCCTGTCGCCTATGACAATATCAATGTCAGGATTTTCAAAATAAGAAAATGCCCTTTTAATATTTGAGGGTTCGCAGGAAAGGTCAGCATCAAAAAACATGATTATGTCATGCTGTGCTTCTTCAATTCCTTTTTTAACAGCCATCCCTTTGCCCATATTTCTTTCAAGGTTCGCTAATTTCAGATGCAGATTTGGATTGCTCTTCCTACATTCTTCCACAACTTTCACAGTTGAATCAAGACTGCCATCATTAACTATTATTATCTCATAAGAAAAATTATTTTTTCTGAAAAAATCATCCAGGGCTTTGAGAGTGGGTAAGATTCTGTTTTCTTCATTATAAGCAGGAATAATTATTGAAAGTGATTTCATATAATCCTTTTGCAAATTTTTTAAAATTAATATATCATGCTTTAATAAAAAACAAGTCAAGAGTAATAATATAAAATGTCAAAAAACATATTTTTCTAAAGCAAATAATGCAGTTCTCGTTTTACAGGTTTGCCATTCTTAGAACCATAATATTTTCTTTAGCCATCCTGATGCCTTTTCAGTTAAGCATCTCTTCTAAAATTATCAATGGAAATTTAGCTTATGGTGTAACAAACCTGTCTGAACAAGGAACAAAGGATAAAGGTATAATCCCCCTTAGTCCCCCTTTGTCAAAGGGGGATTCAGGGGGATTTTCAGATGAAACAAAGCAACCAAAGAAATTTTCTAAAAGCAGAATCTTAATAATTGCCCCTCATCCGGATGATGAAACCCTGGGCTGCGCGATGGTGATTTCAGAAACTATCAGACAGGGTAATCCGGTTAAAATAGTCCTGATTACCAATGGAGACCTCCTCTTCAGGCCCAAGGGCAACACGGTTTATGACTATGATAAAGACGGCGATATTGATTTTGTTGATTATGGCTATATACGCCAGCATGAAACCTTTACTGCAATGGGTAAACTCGGACTTAAACCAAAAGATATAATCTTTTTAGGATATCCTGATGGATTACTCTGGGGAATATACAACTGTGACTATAATGACATTTATCTGAAAGAGGGTTTTAATTTTACTATGGTACTGCATACAAAAAGTGGATACAGTTCTCCCTATAAAAACAGCTATCATTATAAAATTTATCTTGGAGAAAAACCGCTTTATAATAGAAATTATATAATTAGCGACCTTAAAAAAATCTTGTCAGATTTCAGACCTACAGATATTTTTGTAACCCATGAGTTTGATTTTCATTCTGACCATAAAGCATCCTTATTGTTTTTAAGGAAGGCCGTTAAGGAATTAAAAAGGGAAGGAAATCCTGATGTTGACCATATAAAGATACACAGATATCTGATTCACTATGACCTGCCTGAGAAAGCCCGCGAGGAAGAAGAATATCCGGACCCTCAAAGCCCGGAATTAGCTGTCAGAGATTTTACGGATAACTGCAAAAAAATACCATGGGAAGAAACGACTTTAGGCGCAGGCCCAAATGGCACAATATCACTTGATGAAGATTTTAAGACAGTTAAGCACGGGCTAATCAATTGCTATGCAACCCAGCTTTATGATGACTATTTCCAAAGCAGCTGCAAAGAGGAAATCAAACATTCCTGGCTTCACCAATTTGTAAAAGATAAGGAGGAATGGTGGGATTGGCCAATAGATTACCCAATACCTTTTGATTACTATGACAAGGGGAATTTATGGTTCAAGTTTAAACATTGGATAAAATGCTTTTACACAGTGGGAAAATTTAAAATAAAAGAAATGGGAAGCTTCTGCGTGTTATCATTTAACTATTGGAATTTTTTCGCAGCCGGAAGGCTGATTAACCAGAAATTATTGGTAGATATCAGGGACGAACCTTGCGGTTGCCCGCAAAGGGCAGAGACAAGCTCTGCCCCTACAGACTGGCTATGAAACATAGAGGCACAATATAATCTCAAAATTTGCATTAAAAAAATATAATAGCATTTTCAGTATTAAATAACATGCAAAGATTAAAAAATACAATCCGCAGTTTTGCTCTGGCAATAGCTGCTGCTTTCTTTATTCTTTTGGTGATAGAAATCTCCTTAAGGCTTATCCCTCAGGGTAGACTGCAAAATATTTTTGGAGATTTTGCTAACAGGGACGTTTACCAGAACAATAAGGCTTCAGGCTATTGCCTGAAGCCAAATCTCTCTACAATCTTTGAGGGTCACAGGCTGATTACTAACTCAAGAGGTTTAAGGGACAGGGAGTATAACGCCAATGAAAAAACTGATTTAAAAATTCTTGCCTTGGGAGACTCCTTCACTTTTGGCGAGGGCGTTGAAATGGAAGAGACTTACGCCAAAGTCCTAGAGAGAATTCTTAAGGAACAATATACTGGGAAGAATATTGAGGTTATAAATACCGGCGTGCCGGGATATGGCAATGACCAGGAACTCCGTGTTTTAAAAAAGGATGGGAAATATTACAAGCCAGATTTGGTTCTCGTAGGTTTCTACGTAGGAAACGATTTTCTGGACAACCAGATAGGCGGGGTTAAAAGAAGACGGGTAAAGGACAACGGGTTTCTCTATGACATCTATATTGAAAATAAAATAGATGAAGACCTTGAAAGAAAATTCCCTGCCCTTCTTTTCTGCCATATTGACCGCTATTTAAAAGAAAAAAGCCTTGCCTATTTCTTAATTAAATCAAGAATCGAAAATCTTCTGTGGAAATGGGGAATAAGCGAATTTTACAGCCAATATGCAATACTCGATATGGAAAATTTTCCCTATTTTGAAAATCCACTGCCGGAAAAATATAAAAAGGGTTTTGAACTTACTGTGAGCATAATAAAAGAGATAAAAAAAGAATCAGAAAAATTAGGTGCAGGGGTAGTAGTTGTATTAATCCCGGCAGGTTTTCAGGTTTATGAAGCATCTTTTGATGGACTCATGACAGAATATCACCTTAATAAAAGAAATTATAATATGGAAAGTTTAAATTCCCTGCTTGCGGAAAGGCTTAATTCAGACGGGATAATGGTCATTGACCTTCTGCCGAAACTCAGGCAGGAAGCAAAATCTGACAATGGTCTCTACTCATGGGGCCACTGGAGATCCAAAGCCCACAGGATTGCAGCAGAGGAAATTTACAGGTTTATGGAAGCTTCGCGGATTATTTTCTGACTCAAGGGAAGAGAATGAACTTAGAAAGAAAAGAAAGGAAATATATTTTTTTAATAGGTATTATTTCCCTTTTTTTATTCCTGCGCCTCTCTTTACTCTTTACAAATATAGATGAAATATTTGCCTATGAAGAAAGAACCAACGGCTGTATAACAAAAGATATAGTCAGCGGAAAGGTAAAAATGCCTCTCTATGACTACCAGGCTTATCCCCATTCAGGAGGCACGCTCGTTTCAGGAATTTTAACAGCACCGTTTTTCTTTTTGTTTGGGCCTTCCCTTATTTCCCTTAAGCTCTTATCACTTCTTTTTTCTTTGGGAACACTTATTCTCTGGTATAAGTTTTTAGATGAATATTTCTCCCGCTCAATAGCGCTTCTTTTCTCTGTTTTCTTTATCCTCGCGCCGCCTTTTTATTCAAAAGTATCTTTAATAGCCTGGGGGAATCACTGCGAATCTAATTTCTTTACAATCATTGCAATCATCCTGTTTTTTAAAATCATTTACGCAGACAAAAAAAGTAACCCTGTGAAAAACAGCTATTTTTTGCTCTTTGGACTGCTGAGCGGATTCTCAATATATTTTTCATATATATCCCTGATAACCATAATTACACTTTTTGCGTTATGGTTCATTTGGGATAAAGGCTTTTTCCTGAAAAAATCTTTTTTTATCTATCTTGCAGGCTCTTTTGCAGGGTTTTCTCCATGGATAGGCTATAACCTGTATCAAAGGGATGTAAACGGGTTCAAGTTATTCTCAGATGAATTCCTCGCAAAAGTCGATTACAAATATAACATAAGTTACCTCACTAAAAAATTTTACCAGATATTTTTAAAAGATGTCCCCTTGTCTTTTGGATTCGGTATCGGGTGGGATAGCATAGATATTATTTCATACTTATATTATTTCGTTTTTATCTTTTCTTTTCTGGTTTTTCTTTTTGTTTATTTAATGCCGTTAAACAAAAAATTAAGAAATAAATCCCATCCTGTTGGAAACAACCTGAAACCCAGTGAAGAAAGCCTGAAAAAACTCCTCCCTGTAACCTACATCATAATATTTTTATCCATTTTTACATTCAGCGGATTCTATAACCCGAAGATTGTCGAGCTTGAATGGTTTGATGTTTCCAAATACAGGTATTATGCTCCCCTTTATCCATTCATATTTCTTACGATTACATTAGGACTAAAAACAATCTGGTCAGAGTTTAATAATACTGTCCTAAAAATATTATCCGTGCTTACTTTTGTGTTTTTGATAGCTGCAGGTCTTTACAGCAATTTAAGGCTTATTAGATTTGATGAAATCGGGAAAGGTTTTATTCTTAAAGGGTATCACTACGATGAACTTCTACCAAGGTATATAAAGAACCGCGGGGATAAATTTGAAAGGATAAACCATTTAATAGGAAGGATGGATAAGGAATATATTCCTGAATATTATGAGCTAATAGGGATTGATTTTGGAAAGATCTTCAGAGGAAACATTAGCGAAGGAGTGAAAGCTATTGATAGAGCCAAACCTGAATACAGGAAATACCTATATTCAGGAATAGGGAGAGCAAGCGTTATGCTCTTTAAAGATGATCTCAGTAGATGTAGCGAGTTTATTGAAAAGATTCCTGAACCCTACAGGGCTTTTTGCTATCAGGGATTGGCTTATGAAGCACTCATGCAATTTCACAGGTATTCTTCATTAGATAACGGGTTATCTTCAGAATGGGATATTTCAGTGGTTCTTGCTTTAATAAATATGGTAGATGACAGGTATAAACCTGCATGTTATTTCGGACTTGGGAGAGGATTAATGGCTTTCGAGTTTTACTATGCTGAATCCAGAATGTATCTTTCTTCTGATTTGGTTATGAAATCAGGAAAAGCAATCAAAGAAATTGAAGATAAATATAAGGGATTTTGTTTTCAGGGAATTGGCATAGAATATGGAAGAAAGGTTTGGGGTTATTTCTTTGTTCAGTCATATTTTCAGCCTGAGCAAGGATACGGATTAGAAAATAAATTCTATTCAGAAGCATTGGAAAACGAAATTAGCAGAATCATTAAAGGAGAAAAAACATTGAATGAAGATGATAAAAGATATTACTATAAGGGGGTCAAAATGGCTGTAGAAGAGAATTTCACGGATGGCAAAGTTGTAAATTTCATACTTAACAGGATAAAAGAAAGAAAAGTTCTGTGAGTGAATTCAGTTTACCTTGTATATAACTACTTTTTGATAATTTTCCACATTTCTAAATTTATGATAGCGGATATCAGCTCTGTTATTCCACGGAAGGTCAGGAGAATCAATTTCATACCTTTTTATCCTGTGTCCTTCTTTCTCCATTTCTTTTAATATTTTATCCCGGTTAAAAAGACGGTTCCTGTAATTTGCTCTTGGTATTATCCAGTCAACTTTTTTTAGGGTATAAACATAATCTGGAAGCTTTTTTTCAATGATTGGATTATACTCATTTGACGGGATGGAGCTATAGAACTCTGGTTTATTTGAGATGACATAGGCAATATTGAGGTTTGTATAGAAAAGTATAGGGGCTGATTCATAGTTGGTTAAAACAGTATCTTCTCTTTTTCCGTATTTATTCAGAAATCCAACAATGCCGTCAACAGGGCCTTTGTAGCTGTGAGTCAATTCATATAGAAAATCAAAATAGATTTTCTTTCCCAAAAGCATATTCTTAAATTCAGATTTTAGATTTTCAGTTTTTGTGTTTTCTTTTAAAGGTATACTTACTGCATTAAAGATGATATTTGGGAAGCTGTTTAAAATATTGGTTGAGATTAAAATTAAGAAAACAAAATATCCAAGCCATCTTTTGTAATCAACGAGTGTTTTTACTATCAGTGCTGAAAGAAAAGAGAAAAGAGGTATTAACCCTACGGCATATCTCATTCCTATTATATTTTGAGTATAGCTTATATAGGGAAGAAATAAGAGATTTAAAATAATTATAATGAGCAGTAGCTGATAAATTTCCCGGTGGGCGGTACGCTTTTTAAACAAAAAATATATTGCAACTGGAATGAAAATAAGAGGAAATACGTTTTCATTAACTATTTTTAACAGATCAAATTCCTGGGCTATAAATGATGGTTCTCCGCCTTTTCCCAATAGAGAAACTCCTTGTGAGAAGCCTTTTGTATAAATTAACCACGGAATAGTTAGAAGAAAAATAATTGCGCTGCAGAACAAAAAATGTTTTATATTTTTTCTTTGATTATTTGTAATAATTAAAAAAACAAAAAGCCCAAAAATAGTTGGGAAAAAAGGAAGAAAATTGCTATGGAAAAGCAAGGTTGAGGAAAGTATAAACAGAATCCTTCCTGTCTTGCTTTGGAGTTTGTAAAAAGAATAAATTATAAGAATAACAGAAAGAGCAAGTAATGAATAGTATCTGCATTGTCTGCTATAGAGAATAAATTGAAGGGAAATAGTCAGAAAAAATGAAGATAAGAGAGCAATTTTGTTATCATTAGTGAGTTTAAGGCTTAATAGATATAGAAAAAAAATTGTTAAAAATCCTGCCAAAGCAAACGGGAAACGGGCTGAAAAATTACTCTCTCCGAGCAGGGAAAAAGAAAGAGCCGTCAGATATGCCTGAGCCCAGGGATGCCATGTCCAGATAAAATCCTCATTAAAGTCTGCTCCGTTTAAAGAGGATATAAGGTTTTTCCCATCCCATGCTTTGGGGATTCCGCCTTTGAGAACAGACCTTGCAAGCATGGCAGTCTCTGCCTCATCCTGCCAGAGTTTCACATCTCCGAGGTTAATAAAAAGAAAAATTACAGCTAATGACAAGATAGGTAGAATGCCAGCATGAGATGACAGTCCGTTTTTAGTAAGCATTATATATCTCTATTTTCTCAGGAGCGTTATAGATTTCAATAAACCCAATTGGATCATCCATTATTGTAACTTTTTCTATTTTCCGCTCAGGTTTTGTTTTAAGAGTATCATGCCAGTGATATTTTATTGTTATGTTCCCGGGGGAAACATTTTTTAGGTACAGGTGGTTATAATCGGAACTGATTTCTCCATTGCCCTTCAGGAAAAAGTTTGGGTTTCTGTTAACCACATAGATATAAAATTTATCTATTTTTGTTAGCAGTGTTACTATTTCCGGATGGCTGTCAAAATACTCCCTTGAATTTGAAATGAAGCATATTATCCATTTTACATTGTAAAGATCAAAGTATCTCCTGAGTTTTTCAGAAGATAGCTCTTTTATTGGTTTTTCAAAAATGGTTGCATCATGGAATTCTGCAAAATGATGTTTCATGAAGAATTGAGGTAAGGGACCACCAATAAATTCTCGGTCAGTATATAAAGGGAAAAGAGCAGGGAGATGAGTTCCCCAGTAGGCATGTCCGCTCTGCCAGCAGGAATCTTCAAGAAGTATTCTTCCGCTTTTTGAAGTATTTTTCTTTATCCAGTCTATTAATTCTGAAGCAGGTGCAGGCAGATGAGAAGTGGGAATAGCTTCATGGGAAAAATAATCATGTCCTTTGGTTGTTTTATTTAGCCTGTCATATACCATAATCTTATCATTTCCTGAAGGGATGGAAAGCATTTTTGCTGCCTTAGCTAAATTTTTAGGAAAAATTGTAATAAGAAGAAATATACAAGCAACAATAGCAATAATTCTTTTTTGAAATGATATTCTTCCCTGTTTTTCAAAGATTTCTGAGAGGAAATCAGAAGCCGGTATGAAGAGAAACAGGTTGAGAATAAATTCGTATCTCCAGGGATTTTGCAAAAATTCAAAAGTAAAATATGCCCCGAAATAGGCAAAAATAAAAAGAACAATTGAGCCACCTCCTAATGGTATGAGCAAATCATTCCTTTTTGCCTTCCATTTAATAAAACCTCCGATGGCACAGATTAAAATCGCAAGCCTCAGATAACGGAAAATGCTTCCTCCGGGGAAGTAAGAATCAACGAAGAAAAAAGGATTTTTTGAGCCAAAAAACCATTCTATTTCAGAGAGATTATTCAGAGAATAATATTTTATGAAAGGTATAATCCAAGGGCTGTTGAAAAAAAGTATAAGAGCAAGGGATGATATTACATAGATATGGCTTTTTAATCTCATTCTTCTTGAAAAAACCGCATAAAGAAGAAGGCAGGGAACTGCAATGTTAATTGGTGCAAGAATATGGACACTCAGTGCAAATGTCCCAATAATCATTGCCAATAGCATAAACACAGTTTTTTCTTCTTTTAGAAAGCGATAAAATAAAGAAAAGATTAATAATCCGATGTAGGAGACAAAGATAAATGCGAACTGACCTGCAAGATTAAATCTTAAAGCCGGAGAGTTCCACCAGTAGGCTGTTCCCATGGCAAAGGCTATTAATAATTTATTGCCCTGTAAGTTTAGGTTTTTTGAAGCCCATAGATATATTAAAGGTGACAGAAGGAAGTTAAAGAGAATATAAAATTTGTAAACAACGGCAGAATTGATTGATGAAAAAACAAGAGCTATAATCTCTGCTGATTTTGCGTCAGCATCAAAGACTGTTGACTTTGGATATCCGGCCATAAAAAACGGGCTGTACCCCCAAAGTTTCCCTGTTTCAGAAAAAATTTTTTTAACCGGATCAATGTGAGAAAAATGGATGGAATAGTCATCGTTGAGCAAAGAAGTTTCACTCAGAAAATCACAATTAGATAAAAACCCGAATACTCCTATAAGATGGGCAATAAATATGATGGCAAATATTGGAAGTTTTGTTTTTACCTGAAAATGCATAGCGAGCACATCCACACAGCTTGCCTGCCTGATGGTAGACAGGCTGTTGGGTTTAGCGAGCAAATATATTAAAAAATATTCCTTACATTTAAAGATTCCACGCAAGCCTGCTGCATAAAGATTCAATAACTGCTACTTAAGCTTCCCACGCAGCTTAAAAAGCTCTTGAAATGCTTTGAAGATTACTTTCGGGTTTGCCCCTGTCTGGCTTCCCCATTGTCTTGGATAGTGTGTTACTCCAACTTCTTTGATTGTAAATCCCTTTTTCTTAGCCTTGATTAGAATTTCAGCGTTTATGAAAGCTCCGGTAGAGTCTATATCAATAGAATCTATAACCTTTTTTTTGAAGAGCTTGAAGGCGCAGTTTAAGTCCCTTATTTTCAATCCAAAAAGTATTCTTACAAAAAGGTTAAAACTCCAGGCATTTAATCTCCTCATGAAATTGTCCCTTCTGTTAATCCTGTAACCAGCTACAATATCAAACTCCTCAGCGTATGGAAGCAATCCTCCAATCTCTTTTATATCAAACTGGTTATCTCCGTCAGTGAAGAAAATATAGTCATAGATAGAATTTTTGAATCCAGTTTTAAGAGCAGCCCCATATCCATAATTGGTTTCATGATTGTATACTTTTACGTGCGGGTCTTTATTTGCTATGGTTTCAGCAATTTCTCTGGTATTATCTTTACTTCCGTCGTTTACTATAATTACTTCATATTGGTCTGAAATTGTCTGGAAAAAGTTTAGAGTTGAGCTTGTTAAGGCTTCAAGATTCTTTTCCTCATTGTAACAAGGGAAAAAAGCAGAAATATTCAGTTTTTTGTTAAATGACATAATAAATTATTAATAATATAATATTTTAACAAAATGCAATAAAAATAATATGAGACGAAACAATGTAAACACGATAACCGTTATTAATCTGCTTTCTTTTTTGGAAAATGAAGTTTACTTTTAAAATTAATTTCAGATAAAATTCATTATCAATGCTTAAACATAATAAAAAGAATATTTTTTTTAAGCCAAATCTAATAGTTCTGTGCATTTATGTTTTATTAACTATTGTCCTCACTTATCCATGGATAGCAAAATTTAACACTCATAAACTTGGTGATGATATTGATGGATCGATGCTTATATGGAATATCTGGTGGATTAAAAAAGCATTCAGTTTCCAAGGTTACTCCTTACTGTTTTCTGATTACATATTCTATCCTATAGGTACGAGCCTTGTATTTCATACTCTTATACTGCTTAATGGTATTCTTGCACTACCCTTTTTCCTTGCCACAAAAAATATCGTACTTATCTTCAATACTCTGACTTTTTCTGCTTTTGTATTATCCGGTTTTGGGACTTATCTTCTTGTTGACTATTTAGTAAAGGATAAAATAGCAGCATTTATATCAGGGTTGATTTTTGCCTTTTGTCCTTTCCATTTTGTTAAAGTTTCATTCATAAACTATCTTAGTACTCAATGGATTCCTTTTTATATTCTTTTCTTGTTGAAATCCTTTAACGAGGAAAGAGCAAAGCATTTTAATATTTTTCTTGCCAGCCTGTTCCTTTTATTCAATACTCTTATTTGTGAGATATATGGGCTATTTGCAGTTATCTTTACTCTGTCTTATTTAGCATACTGTCTAATAACAGAAAAGAACTCCTCCTTGAGAAAAAGAGTTATTTTAAGGTGTTCTGCGGTATTCTTTCTTTTCCTTCTATTGTTTTCTCCTGTTCTCTATTCGATGGGTAAATTCCTTTTGGAAGAGGGAGGAGAAATTTTATCTTCAACTTTTGAAAATGCAAAATTTGAATCTGTTGATTTATTAGCATACATTATTCCCAATCCTATCCATCCAATCTGGGGAGATTTTTCTTTTAATTTGACAAGAAAATTTTCAGGTATTTTCCAGGAAACTACAATTTTTCCGGGTTATACAGTTATTTTACTTGCATTACTTTCTCTTTTTAAAATTAAAGATTACCGTATCTTAAAATTCTGGATTTTAATGCTTTTGATAAGCATACTTTTGACTTTTGGCCCAATACTTCACATCAACGGCAAAGAACATTTTTTCTCCTCACATAGAACAATCCCGATGCCATACCTGATAACTTACTATCTTCCGTTTTTGAAAGCTGTTAGAATACCAGGGCGTTATGGGGTAATGGTAATGTTATTTTTTGCCATTCTTGCAGGCTATTCATCAAAAATGCTTTTTACAAGAAAAACAAAAAACCTTCTTTTATCGCAGATGGCTATTATTGCATTTATCATATTTGAGTACCTTTCCATACCGTTTCCTTTAATATCTGATATGAAAATCCCAAGTGTTTATGAAGGAATTAAAAATAACTCAGAGGATTTTACAATTCTCCACATACCTCTTGGATGGAGAGCTAAAGGGACTTATCATTTAGGGTATAATTTAACGCGCTTCCAGTACTACCAGACTTATCATGAGAAAAGAATACTTGACGGAATGCTTGCCAGAACATCAAGATATAATACTGATTACTTTGCGAGAGCGCCTGTAATAAAATCTCTCATAGATTTGGAATATGGTAATCCTGTTTCTCCAGAGATTATGCAAAAAGATAGAGAAAATGTAAGAGAATTTTTAGAATTTTTAGATATAAGATATATAGTTCTTGATGAAGTCTATGAGAGGGTTTTTACTAATATGAGCAAAGAATCCCTGACAAACATAGATAATTATGTAAGAGAAGTTTTTCCTGTTAAGTTGATATTCGAGAACAGCAGACAGAATCGAATTAATATAGAGAGTTCTTTTAGAAGATATAAAAATTATTTAGAAAGCAAATCTCCGCCACGTGAGGACCCTTTTTTCAGTGAAATTACAGCTCTTGATACAACTTATAAGGTGTACAAAGTAGAAAAGAGTAAGGGATTTGATAGTGTCAGGATTAATCCGAAAGAAAATATCTCAAATTTATACCTTGCAAAGGGTTGGTCAGAGATATCTGAAAATAGCTCAGGCATACAGGCTGTTGAGGATAAAGCTTTGATTCTCGTTCGTTTCAATAATGTAAACGAGAGGAAAATCAAATTCAAGGCTTCCACCTTAAAGCCTTTTAAAGGAAAGAATTTCAGATTAATTATAAAGCTAAATAATTATAAAGCTAAAGAGATTCTGATTAAACCCGGATGGAATATCTATTCTATAAACTTACCTGAAAGTTTTCAAAAAGACGGGATAAATAGAATAGAGTTTTTAAGAGCCGATTCTCACAGCGCAGGGAATATTCCAATAAACTTTGAATTTTTTGAAATAGAACCAGCTTGAAAATAATGAGATGTTTCTTGACAGTATAAAATACTGAACATTAAAAGATGAAAACGTTTATTTGCTTTAAAAGTATTGTGATTATTTTTATTTCACTGCTTGTATTCAGTATATCTGCATGTTATAAAACTAGTTATGAAAAACCTGCAAATCTCATTCTTATAGTAGTTGATACGCTCAGGGCTGATTACCTTTCCTGCTATGGCAATGGATTTGTTAAATCTCCAAATATCGATAAGCTGGCTTCTGACGGAGTTTTGTTTGAGAATGTAATTTCTCAGTCATCATGGACATTACCATCTCATGCAACTTTAATGACTTCTAAATATCCAATTCAGCACGGAGCTTTAAGTTATAATAATCCTCTTAATGAATCAGAAATAACTTTGGCTGAAACATTAAAAAAGAATGGATATATTACTGGTGCTTTTATAAGCACAACACTTGTCAGCTCAAAATTTGGGTTTAATCAGGGATTTGATACATTTAATGAGGACCTTGACGCTGATTATCAGAGGCCTGTTACCAAATTTCACGCCAAATCATTACAATGGATTGAGAAAAACTATGGGAATAAATCCTTTCTGTGGATGCATTACTTTGAACCACATTATCCCTATCTACAGCATGAACCTTATACTAGCTCATATGAGTCTTTTTTTAATAAAGGTGAAAAAGGGAATTTTGATTATACTCATGAATGGATTAAAGAAAAGTTTAACAGAAAAGAAGCAGAGCTAAACATTAAGGATCTCAATCGCTTGAAAGCGCTTTATGGCGGAGAAGTAAGTTACATCGATGAATTTATTGGTGAATTGATTAATAAGATTAAAAAATTAGGTCTCTATGATAGAAGCTTAATAGTCTTAACATCTGACCATGGTGAATCTTTGGGAGAGCATCATCTTATTGAACATGGAGAAAGCTTATATGAACCTGAAATAAAAGTTCCTCTTATAATCAAATTTCCATTTAATAACGGAGGAATTGAAAAGGGGAAAAGGATTAAACTCAGGGTTCAATTGATAGATATAATGCCGACTGTTTTATCTGTATTAAAAATAAAACCACAGGCTATGCTTTACGGGTCTGACCTGATTTCATCTATTATTAATGATAGAAGTTTTGAAGATCGTGCCTGTTACAGCGAAGTTCACAATTTTAAGTCATTGAGCAAGGGTAATTGGAAACTAATCCTTTCCCTTCCTGTAAGGGGGAAACCTGAGTTTTTCAATTTAAAAGAGGACCCAAGTGAAAGTGAAAATCTATTTCAGATGGCTTTTGATAGAGGTGAAAGTTTGAAGAGAGAGCTATTAAAATGGATTGTAACCATGAATAACCCTATCCCCAAAACAGTTAGAATTGATAATAAGACAGAGGAAAAGCTTAAAAGCCTTGGGTATCTAAATGCTGGAATTGATAGAACAATTAAAATGGATAAATTTCCTCCTTCCGGAGAAATTTTTAATGCGGGTTTTCATGGCAAAATAGATGCAGATTCTGCAAAAGGTAATCCAAGAGCTAAATCTCCCTCACCTTTAGAGATAAAAAAAGAAGGGATTTTACTCGGAGATAATAAAAGTCTAAGTTTTGAAGCAAATGGAAATATCAATGAGAAGGAGGGAACTATTGAGTTTTGGATAAAACCTTCCTATAAATGGAATGATTCTAAGAGTCATCATATTATAACGATATCTGGTGGAGGAAAAAAGAATCTGATGGAAATAAAGATTCTTGACAGGATAAATGATTCTAAAAGGAAAAGCTATACTGGACCTTTTATAGTTTTTAGTATTTTCACAGAGAGATGGTATCAGTCAGTGTGTGATGTTAAAAATTTATCAAATGACACCCCCCATCATATTGTTGCTACATGGAAAGCAGATGGAAGCCAAGTCATTGAAGCAATAAAGCTCTATGTTGATGGTGTAAGGGATGAATTTTCTGGTGAACCTGTAAAGGCTATCCGACAAAAAGGAAAAGCCAAGTTAATAATATTAGGAAAAGAAGATGAAAAAGAAGGAAGACAATTTATGTTGTCTGATCTTAAAATATACTCTACTTACCACGACTGGGGACCTTTGATAGTTGAAATAGTAAAAAAAACTGTTTTTGAGGAATAGATTATAGCCTTCAGAGGTTAAGTCTCCACCGCAGGGTGTTATAGACAGCTCCCAAATGAAGAGAAAAAAGAAGATTGTACTCCAAATAATCACCAGCCAGACATATTTCACAATCAATTTTTTGAATATTTTTAAATGCTTTTAAAAACCCTCCATCCAGTATATTATATGTCTTTATTTTTTTTAAATGCTGATGACAAGCGTAAAGGTCTCCGTTTGAATCTATATGGCAGAATAACTTTCCAGCCCAGCATTTTACATTTTTTGTAAAATTGTTCTCTTTTGAAGGATAACAAGGTTTATGATAATCAGGCCAGTTATAGAGGGCTTTAAAGTATTCCAGAGAATTTATAATTCTTGTTTTATTCAACCTCTTATTTTCTATGAGTTTTAAAATTGCCTTTCTGTATTCTTCTGCTGATGGGATAAGCCAGTTTGCATCTCCTGATGCTGCAGGAGGATGGTGAACTAATTGGAAATTTGTGAAAAAATCAAGTTCACGAGATTTATTTAATATGAAATCAATCTGGTCAATATTGTTTTTAGTTAAAGTGGTTGTAGTCCAAACCTGAATTTTTTCTTTGCGGGAAACCTTTATAGCTCTCATTAAATTTTCATATGCTCCTTTATATTTCTGTGAATCATGAATCTCGGGTGATCCGTCAAAGGACAGAGTAATAATGTCAATTTTTCGGATTTTATCGAGATTCTGCTCCAAAAGGAACCCGTTTGTATTTATAGTCAGAAACAATCCTTTCTTTTTACCGTAATCTATAATTTCTCCAATATCCTCTCTCAAAAGAGGCTCTCCTCCGTAAAAACTCAACCGTTTCGTTCCGTTTATTGAAAGCTCATTAATTAGAGAAATAATTTCATCTAAACTCATATCTTTTTCGTTGCGAGCCCATATTTTGCAATACTGACACCTGAAATTACACCTTGTTGTCACTGTGAGAACTACATTCAGCGGATAGCTTCTCTTTAAAAGATGGGCTTTGAGAACAGAGGAACCGATATCTATTAATTCATGGGTTTTCATTGAGATTTTTCAAGACAGGTTTTGACGGAATGAGCAATATAATTAATATCTTTCTTGTTGAGAGATGGATAAATAGGAAAATATAAACCATTTGTTGTCAGATTTAAAGATACCGGACAATCTTTAAAATATTGAGAAAGCCATTTTTCATATGAGCAAGCAAGCAGGAACCCTTTGGTACTATCAACTCCTTTTTTTAGCAGATTCATCAGCAATTCTTCTCTTTTTTCTACCTGTATAAAAAAATTAAGGTATATGTTTTTTACTCCATCAATTGTTTCAGGAAGTTTGATTTTAGGTAAATCCTTAAGTAAATTATTCAAATATATTGCATTCTCCATTCGTCTGTTGTTGTTATAGTCAAGAATTTTTAATTGTTCAAGACCTATAACTGCCTGCATATTGGCAAGCTTTCTCTTATAGTATTCAGGCAAGTCAGTTGCTAACATCTCTTCAGGATTTTCATTGAACATTTTATCTATAAAGTCAAATTTCAAAACTGAGATTAATAAAAGGACAGGATATACAGTGAATGTAAATATTAATGGGTGCGTGAATAACCATACAAAGAATGCAGTAAACGCACTTTTGAAAAGATATGATTTTGCAAGTGGTAAGAAAGTATTAACCTCATTGCGGATTTTTGAGTATATTTCCTGATTATCCGTTACAACCATTCCACCGCCAAGGCAGTTAAAATTTTTGACTAACCCAAAACTGAAGTAACCAACATCACCAAAGGTTCCTGTTTTTCTTCCTTTGTATTCTGCACCACAAGCCTGAGCAGCGTCTTCAATAACCTTAATGCCGTGTTTTTTTGATATGTCTAAAATCGGTCCAATTGCGCATGGTTGGCCAAAGATATGGGTTAAAAGAACTGCTTTTGTTTTTGGTGTTATATTATTTTTTATAGATTCTTCGTCCATATTGCAAGTGGCAGGATTGACATCTACAAAATTTGGAACCATACCTGCGCATCTTATAACTGTAATGACTTCAGGGACTGTAAAACTTGGAAGTATAATTTCATCTCCTTTTTTGAAATCCATAGCTTTCAGGGTAAGGTATAAAGCCATACGCCCTGATGGTACAGAGATTGCATATTTTGTTCCTATATATTGAGCAAATTTTTTCTCAAACTCATCAATTTCCTTGCCAGCGATGACTTTCCCTTTCAAAAAAGATTCAATAATTTTAAAAAAAATCTTTCCATTCAGATAGAGTCTGTGCCTTGGTATTTTAAGAAACGGCATGTTATTTTTCAAAAATTCCTATAAAATCACGTCCCAAAAACTCAATTCTTTTGGCTCCAAATTTTTCGTATAATTCTCTTAACTCATCCGGATTGAATCTTTTGTTTGATGAATGAACGCCAGGGTTTGTAGAGCGCTTTGCAATTGATGATATTATCGGGTTTCTTGATGATGCAAGGTTTATTGCAGATTCAGCTATAATAAGTTTTTTCTTAGCACTTTTAAGGGCTTTTGAGATTATTTCCTCATGGTATGGGTATAGTTGGTAGAGGGCTCTTGCAATTAAGATACATTCTGTTTCCGGAAAAGGTTTATTCCTTATATCAACTAATTCCACATTGATTCCTTTTTTCCTCGCTTTTTTCACAAAGGTTGGAATTATTTCATATCCTAAATACTTATTGCCAGAAAGGAAATGAGTAATATAGCAATCTCCACAGCAGATATCTAAAAGTTCCATTTTGCCTATCTCATTGGCTATCTTTCCATAAAATGGGATATAATATTTCCCATAGATTAACCGCATTATCAGTTTATATGTAAAAGGATGCCAATAGACTATGCTTCTCATAAAAGACTTGTAGTTTAAATTGAGTTTTTAATCCATCTGATTTTTCCTGAAGCCTCTGTCATGATTTCTTTGATATAAATTATAGTCATTTTTTTATTTAAAATTTTTTCCAAATCGTTTTTGATTTTTTGTTCAATTGATTCCGGAATATCAGAATTTTTTACTAAATTAAGAATATATATATCGTTCTGCGATTTTAAAAGCTGGAAAAAAGATATTTCTTTAATTGACTGGAAGTAATCCAGAAAAAAGAAGGTTGTATAAAGTTTTCCATCAACATAAATAGCGTCATCAGATCTTCCTTCAACATGAGACATTAAAGAAAATTTTCTTTTGCATGAGCAATTATTTTCTATTTTTCTTGCTAAATCTCCTGTGTCATATCTTATCAGGGGTGTTGCATAGTTGGTAAGGCTTGTTACAACCAAGTTTGCAAGTTCTCCACTCTTTGCTGGTTTGTTGTCTTTGATAAACTCTACATAATTTGAAAAAGGTAGGATGTGGTTACCTTGATGTGTTTCACACTCATGTGAAACAATCCCTAATTCATGGCTTCCATAGCAATCAAACACATTGGCTTTAAAAGCTTTTTTTAGTTTTTCCCTTATTTTATTTGTTACAGGCGTTTCATCGACTTCAATAGCTCTTATTCCATTTATGGAAATGTTTTCTTTTAAAAAATAATTTGCCAAAATTTCCCAGTACACAGGATTTCCTTCAAGAAGTTGAGGTTTATGGTTTAATAGTTTTTCTGTTATACTTTTAAGTTTAACTTCTTCGATAAAAGTACCATTTTCAACAGGCGAGAGAAGTATTTTCCTGTGGCAAAAAAGATATACTATGTCTCTGATTAATGAGTATGGTTCAGAATTTAAACCATCTTTGGCAAATTTTCCTTTATAGTCTCCGTGCGCTTTATTTCTTACTGTTGCAATCTTATCCCCCAGTTGCCAGCCATCTAAATAGTAAGAATAGAGAAGGTCAGCATATTGAAGGTTGTAGCCAGCAAAATCAATATATATTGCCAGAGGCTTGCCAGTTGTTCCAGAGGATTGAACCAGAGAGCAGTTTTTTTTAGCAATATTTTTTGCAAGACATTTATCAGGAAAGTTTTCCTTTAATTCATTTTTAGTAGTAATTGGAAGAATGAGCATATCTGATGGTTTTTGAATGTCTTCAGGTTTGATTTTCGCTCTATTCCATTTTTCTTTGTACAGAGGAACGTTTTCATAGGAATGGATTAAAAGCTTTTTTATTTTTTTCCACTGGATTTTTTCGATCTCTTCTCTTGATTTATACTGGTTATCCAAAAGAAACTGGAATTTATCCCATGCATCAAACTCAGAGAAAGTTCCTAAAAATTTATAACCAGAAACTATTAGTTTGTTGTACACTGACATCTTCTTATTGCTTTTAAACTGTTTGTTTTTATTGGCAAGATTAAAACGATTACCTCAAATTTTCGTCTCTCATTCACCTATCTTTAATGAAATATCCCTGTTTGTCAATTTAATATAAGCCCTCATTTTCTTTTATCTTGACAAGAACAAAAAATTATTTGAGGTTAGTATTCGGGAGGAAATATTGAAAATAGCAAATCTTCTTTCGATTTTCTATCAAACCTTAAATATTAAATTAACCCGGTTGTTCGGAACTGCTCCGAGGGGTCCTCTTGTAATATTTCTGGCTTTAACTGAAAAATGCAATTTGAAATGTAAAATCTGTAATATTGGAAGAGATGGTCAGGGCAAGGGGAAAAGCGAATTAAGCAAAGAGAAAATTTTTGTTTTTCTGTCTGATGCTGCATCAATGGGAGTAAAAATAATCGCCCTCTGGGGAGGGGAACCTCTTCTAAATAAAGATTTAGAAGAAGTTGTTAATGAAATTCACAGACTTAAAATGTCTACCTATCTTGTTACAAATGGATATCTGCTTAATGAAAGCAAAGTTTCAGAACTTGTCAGATGCAAGATTAACTCTGTTTCTGTGTCAATTGATGATCCTTTTGCTGAAACACATGATGAAATAAGAGGGATAAAAGGGGCTTTTGAAAAGATATGCAAAGGGGTCCGGATGTTAAAAGAAAAGGGTGGTGATGAGATAAAGGTTGGGATTAATATGGTTGTAAGCAGAGAGAACTACAAAGAGATTTTAAAGATGCTTGATTTGGCAATTTCACTTAAGGCTGAATGGGTTAAATTCCTGCCTGTGCATTTTGGTTATCCATATAATCACAGGGAGTTTGGGGACAAGGAATTGATGCCAACAGAAGAGCAGATTGATGAGATACACAGAAGCATGAAGGAGTTGCAAAGAGAGGTTAAGAAAAACGGATTATATACAAACTCTGAAGTCTATTTGGATACCTTCAGGGAATTTTTTAGAGGAGAATATGTTTTGAAAAATTGTTATGCTGGATATTTGTGCTGTAATGTTGACAGCTTTGGGGATGTGACCCAGTGTTCTTTGGACCCGAGGATTGCAGGGAATATCAGGGAAAAATCATTCAGAAAGATATGGAAGTCAGAAAAGTTTAAAGCAATAAGAAACGATCATAATCAGAAATTATGCGGGCATTGCTGGGTGTCCTGTTTTGCTGAGCTATCTCTGAGGATTTCTTTAAAATATTCTTTGGCGAACATTAAAAGGGTGTTGAGGGAAGTGTCGTATCTGAAGACTTAGATACTAAAATTCCAAATTTCAACACCAAAATACAAATAAGCTCTAAATTTCAATTCTCAAATTAATCAAACTCATATACAGAACATTAGAACTTTATTTTTTTGGAATTTGTGATTTGGGAATTGATATGTTTACAGCTAACTATCTTTGTTAAAATCCAAAGATATCTCTTATCCTCGGATAAACTGTGTATTTGAAAAAGCTTGCTGGCGGGAAAACAAGCCTTGGTCTGATATAACAGCTCGAAAGAAGTTCTCTGCAGTAACTACAGGTTCTCATTTCTTGTATCAGTCTTTTATATTCTTTGGAGAAGATTATTTCTTTCAGAGTGTGGTTGTTTATATTAAAAATTTCTTTTTGATAGTTATGGTATTTATGTACTCCGTGACATGGGGAAACACTTCCGTCTTCAAGAATATTAACATAAAAAGAAGGGACAAGGCACGGGTCATTAAATAATTCAAATTCAGAAGAAGTATTATCATTTATTTTTGACTCAAAAAATATTTCTATGAATTTTAAAAACCTGTCTTTATGTAATTCAGAGTAGCATTTCAAGAATACTTTTAGTTTTTCAAGGAATTCATCTGTGATTTCAAAATCATCAATATAATTTTCCTTTACAACAGGAAAGTCCTCAAAGGCAGTCAACCTCTGTTCTACATTCAGTGAATCGCACAGCTTCATTAATTCCATCTGGTCATCTATATTCCATGGGGCAACCATGCTGGAACAAGTAATTTTAATATTTGGAGCATAATTTTTCAGATTATTTATTGCCATTATGGCATTGGAAAAGGCTTTTTCATTTTCCCGATATTTTGTATGAGTGGCTTCCATTCCATCCAAGCTGACTGAGATTTCGCTGATTCCTGTTTTTGCGAGTTTCTGGGCTTTCTCCTCATTGAGGAGGAAACCGTTGCTGACCATATGGACATAGGGAATTTTCTTTGCTGCGTATTCTATTCTCTCTTCAATCTTATCAACAAGAAGAGGTTCTCCACCGCTAATGTACAGGTATATGGTTCCCATTCCTTCCAAATCATCAACTGCCATTTTGAATTTATCTTCTGATAGGGTCTTTGAAGCGATATTAAAATCCTGATAACAGAATTTGCATCTGAAGTTACATTTGTTTGTAATCCAGATATTGCATATAAGAGGAAAGGGTTTGCTCTTTATTGTAGCATTAAAGCACCATTTTAATATATTTGATAAAACTTTTGGTGAAAGCATTTTGCTTTGTGTTATTCTTGAGCTTTAGATTTACTGTTGTTGTATCTTTTTACTACTTTTCTGAATTTTATTAGCTTAAGAAAATATTTAACACTATCAGAGAAGTAATTAACAGAAGAAAGGGATTCAGATTTTTTTATAAAAAGAGCTGGTATTTCAATAATTTTTAAATTTTCATAATAAGAGATAACCATAATTTCTGTGTCCCAGAACCAGTGGTTATCAACGGTTTTATCCAGCACAGGGAGGATTTTTTCTCTGTTAAAAAACTTGCATCCTGTTTCTGTGTCTTTTAAAGGAGTCTTACATATCAGTTTCACAAGCCACCCATATCCCTTGCTCATTATCCATCTGTAATTCAATTTTAGCTTGTAAATTCTATGAATGGTTGCAACATCGAACCCTTCTTCAATCTTCAGAATACAGGGGATTATATTATAGACAGGCACCTCAAGATCAATATCTATAAATCCTACCACACTTCCTTTAGCCATCTTTATCCCGTCTCTTACAGTTCCTCCTCTTCCTTGATTTTTATCATGGCAAAATAACTTAAAATCTTTATTCTGGTTTGTAAATTTTTTTGCAATTTCTACAGTTTTATCCCTGCTCTTATCATCAATAAGAATAACTTCATATAAGAACTTAAAAGTATCCAGTAAAAGTTTTATCTCTTTTAGACTTTCTTCAAGGATTGGCTCTTCATTATAAAGAGGTATAACAAGACTTAATTCTAAAGAATTTTGCTCCATTAAAATGATTCCTTAATTTTTATAACTGTTATATATTAATAGAGACTTTGGAGGTTTTTCAATACAAATAAACCCAATAGGATCATCCAGAAATTTTTTTTCTTTAATTTTTACAGCAGGTTTTGTTTTAAAATATTTCATCCAGTGATATGAAAGAATTATTCCATTGTCTTTACTTTTTATATCTTTTAATTCAATTAAATTATAATCAGCAGAACTTTTACCTTCACCTTCAATAAAAAAAGAAGGCTTTCTGGGAATTTCACAGATGTAGAAACGGTCTATCTTTTTGACAGGAACAAAGTATTCAGGGTAAGACTCAAAGAAATCCTTTGAAGGCTTTGACCAATAAATAACCCATTTTATATTATAGAGGTCTAAATAGGGCTTTAAGCTATCTAATGTAAAGTTTTGGATGGGTCTTTTAAAAAGCAATCCATTAAAATAGCTTACGAAAGAATCCTTTGTAGGGTTATATCCATAATCATTTCCTATAAACTCTCTCTTCATATATAAAGGAAAAATAAGTGGAAGATGAGTTCCGTAATATTGATGGTCGCTTTCCCAATCAGAATTTTCAATTAAAATTCTTCCTTCGCTTGTTGTATTTTTTTCAATCCATTTCATAAGTTCTTCTACCTTATCCGGAATTTTTGTCATAAACCTGAAATCTTTTTTTATATAAAGGTGATAATAGGGCTTTGCTAAAAAAATCATAGTTAAACAGGTTATTACCAATACAAAAATTATCTTCATCATATTTGATTTATTTTCCATGAACAATTCATAGAGTTTATTTACTCCTTTGCTTGCTGGTAATACTAAAAATAAGTTCATCATAATAGTATATCGCATAGGAGTAAGCGTTTCTGTAAAATGCCACTGCCCTCCGTAGTAAGAAAAAAGGAAGAGAAATATTGTAGTTCCAATAAAAACATACCCTTTTGTTTTTTCTCCCTCTTTTAACCAGTTATAAATCCCTAATATTCCGAAAAGCATCAACCCGATGTCTACTAATGCTGACTTCTGGAAAGGTATATTCTTGAACAAATTAAAATAAACTGATTGGTTAAGGTATGTTTTAATAGGTTGAAAAATATCGTAGCTTACATATGGAGTCCAGATTTGATTTATAAACATACCATCAAAAAAATTTATGAACGGTATAGCCCAAGGGCTGTTTATTAGAAAAACAATAACAATGGATAGACAAACCAATCCATGGGTTTTTAAGCTTATTTTAGGAAAGAATGTAATATAAAGGATTAGCAGGGGAGCAACTAAATTTATGCATGCGAATATGTGAATCCATAAGGCAGATGAAAACACCAGAATAAATCCTAAAAAGGTTAGAAAACTTTTTTCTTTTAAAAATCTGTAAAAAACTGAACTTGTTAGAAGAGATAGGTAACACACAAATATATATGAGACTGTACCCCAGTACAGGAAATCTACGCAAATAGAAATATGTGAGAAAATAGTCCCCAAAAAAGAGCATAATATACTTTCCTTGTATGTTAAGGCAAAATTGCGAGCTGAAAAATAGCATAAAAATGGAATTGAGAGGATGGCAAGAATAAAATATAGTTTGAAGGATACAGCTTCTGGAAGAAAGAAGAATATATAGGTGAATAATCCCCAACCGTTGTTATCAATAGTAATTATAGTAGGGGTGGGTGTTCCTGCCCTTTGATAGGGATCATATCCCCATTGGCGACCAAATTTTCTCATAAAGTAATTCTGTTTTACTGAATCTCCATAATGGACTCCATAATCATCAGTAAAAATTGGAGAGTCAGTAACCCATTCAGAAAATGGAAGATAGCAGGAGAGAAATCCGAGCTGAAGCAAAAATAATAAGAATAAAAAAATAAGTATTTTATTAGTAGAAACCATTAATTTATAAGTTTTTGTCAAAAAGGGAAGATATCCGGTAATGAAATATTAGGGCAATCATCCGCAACCCAAGGAGAAAAGCGGTTACTTTATTCCCTGTTACAGATGATTTACCAACTCTTTTTCCGTAATTCAATGGGATTTCAATAAATCTAAGTCTATTTATTATTATCAGAAGCATAAGTTCCGGACCAAAATGAGAACCACCAATTGTAAATTTATTTTTTATCTTTTCATAAACTTCTCTGGATATTAATTTATAGGTACATCCTACATCGGTTAGTTGTGTGGTGTTAAAGAAAAACTCTATGAGTTTTGCAACGAGAATATTTCCGATTCTTAACATATGCCTCATGTTTGCTCCTTCCCAGATCATTATGCTTGTTGTGCGGGTACCAAAGACTGCATCAAAATCTTCAGAATAGGCTAAGAGTTTCACTATATCTTTACCGCAAAAAGTTCCATCAGGTTCTGATATTACGAAAAGATCTCCGGTTGATTCCATGAATCCTCTTTGGATTGCGTAGCCATAGCCCTGCTTCTCTTCAAAAATTTGGATTGCCTTAGTTTTTCCTACCTCCTCTTTTGTTCCTTTAGCAGCATTGTTGTTTACCACTATGACTTCATCCACATAACCTGTGTTATAAAAGTCATCAATAACTTGGCGGATGGAATCTTTTTCATTATAGGTAGGTAGTATTACTGAGACTTTTTTACCTTTCCACAAATGGCAATCTCCAGTTTTAAATTTTAATTTTATTCGGAAAATTATACAATTTCTCAATATTAAATCCACTAAAAAAGTCAAGATGCTGATTAATCCTTTACAACCTCAAGCAGATATACTATAAACTTCAACCAAAAGACTCTGAATCCTGTGTATGAAAGAACTATCCTTTGCAAACAGACAGAAGTTGAAATTTTTTATACCCTTTCTTAAGCCCCACTACAAAATAATAGACCTTGGATGTGGCAGTATGTGGCTTACTAATTATTTAAGGAATTTAGGCTATGACTGTGTTGGATTTGATGAAAGTTCTCCTGCAGATATAGTTGGCAATGTAAAGACTTATAATTTCAAAGAAGATTCTTTTGATGCAGTATTTGCCTTAGAGATTATTGAACATATAGATTGTACAAAGGAGATTAAAAGGATATTAAAGCCTGAGGGAATCCTGATGGTTTCAACTCCTGTCCCATATATGGATAGTTTATTACAAATCGGTGAACATCTTTCTATTTTTCAAAAAAGGACATCTCCTCATTCTAATTTAATTTATCTTGAGGAAATCCCTTTGAAGTTGATAAAGAAAAAGAATCTTTTTGGGATTGTTCAATGCGGGGTTTTCCAGAAAAATTAAATTGATATGAAAATATAAACTATTATGGAAATTGCGATCATTGGAGGTGGGGTTGCAGGTCTGACGGCAGCCTACAGATTATCAAAGGATGGGGTTAGTGTTACTCTGTTCGAGAGAGATAAAGTTCTTGGAGGTCTAGCAGGAGTTGTAAAAATAGATAATTTTCTAATAGAGAAATACTATCATCATATTTTTACTACTGATTTTGAAATAATAAATCTCATAGATGAAATAGGCTTAAAAGATAAACTCATGTGGCTTGAAAGCCGGATGGGACTTTTTTATGAAAACAAAATCCATGCTTTTGGGACTCCAGGAGAACTTTTTAGATTCAAGCATCTTTCTTTTCTTGATAAACTCCGCTTTGGCGCAACTGTTTTGTTCTTGAAAAATTATAATAATTGGCGGGAACTGGAAAAAACAACAGCTATAGAATGGATGAGGAAGTATGCAGGAGAAAATGTATGTAAAGTTATATGGGAGCCTCTTTTGGTTGCTAAGTTTGGAAAAAATTATCAGAAAGCTTCAATGTCTTGGCTTTGGGGAAAAATAAAACTGAGAGGAAGTTCCAGATCAAAAGGAGGAAAAAAGGAAAGGCTTGGATATCTTTTGGGCAGTTTCGGGTTATTGATAGATAAGTTAGAAAATGAAATTATTTCAATGAGTGGTACAGTCAAAAAGGAAGAAAAAATTGTAAGGATAGATGCTACAGATGGCAATAAGGTATTTATAAAAACTGATAAAGGTGAATATGAATTTGACAAAGCTGTAAGTACTGTTGCTTATCCAGTCCTGATTAGAATTGCTCCTCAGTTATCTGAGGAATATAAGAAAAAAATAAATCAGGTTGAATATGCGAGCACTGTATGTGTGATATTGATTTTGAAAAACTCTTTTACATACAATTACTGGGAAAACATAAGTGATAATTCTATCCCATTTGGTGGGATTATAGAACATACCAATTTTATAAGGCCCAGTGCTTACAACAATAAGAATATCCTTTATATATCTAATTATCTATACAGGGATGAGTGGCTGTATAAGTGTAGTGATAAAGAATTAATAGAGGAATATTCAAAACATCTTAAAAAGATGAATCCAAATTTTTCTGAAGAATGGATAGAGCAATTTTTCATTTTTCGTGATGAATTTGCGCAGCCTATTGTGACAATAAATTATTCACAAACCCTCCCGAATTTTGAAACTCCGATAAAAAACCTCTTTACAGCAACTATGGCTCAGATTTATCCTGAAGATAGAGGAATGAACTATAGTGTGAAATTGGGAAACCAGATTGCTGATATAGTTCTTAAAATAGAACCTATACAACCTGCCTGAACATTTATCTGAATATGTTGACAAGGGGTTATAAAGATTGATTGGAATAGAAAGCCAAAACCGATTTTTGAAATCAGTTAAAACACCTGTAATTTTAGCAGTAATTACTTTAAACTCAATATTGCTTAATAGCTATCGCTATGATTACAATATTTACCTCTCATTAATTTCAGCAAAAAAAGACCTTTTACTTTTTCAGCGCGATATATTTGTCCAGACACTTTTAAAGCATGAGATTGGATGGTTCTGGAAAATAGCTTATTTATTATCTGAGTATTTATCTAAAGAAAGGACATTTTTCCTGCTGCACCTTGTAACACTTTATTTTACAATTTATGGAATATATTCTTTAAGCCTTACCCTTTTTAAAAAACCTCTTGTTGGTTACATATCGGTCATCCTTTTTTCTATTGGGATTAGGCAATGGATTGTTGATGCCCCGCAAATTTATTATTTTTTTGTGCACCACAGCTCTTTTTCGCTACCCTTCTTAATTTTTGCTATTAATTATTTCATAAGAAAAAAATATGTTCCGGCACTTTTCCTTACAGGAATAGTTGTAAATTTTCAACTCATGTATGCATTCTTTGTTTCATTTATTTTTCTCTTATATCTTTTTTTGAATATAAAAAAGGTCGGAGTGAAAACCTTATGTTTGTCGCTATCAGCATTTATTATTCCGGCAGTTCCAGGATTAATTCCAATTTTTGGAAATTTTGGGAAAATGGAAGTCGGGAAAGAGTGGTACGATGTTGTAAAATGGACTCTCTGGATTCATATCTACCCGTCTAAATGGGGTTTTGACATGTTCAGAAATTTTTTTATATTCCTCATTGCCTTTATAATATCATTTAAAGTTTCTCCTTTTTCTGAGGATAAGAAAACAATAAAAACGTTTTTTTTAGGGATATTGCTTCTTTGCGCAGCAGGAACAATTTTTTCGGAGTATAAGCCTATACCTACAATAATGCAGCTTCATTTATGGCGTAGCACATGGATTTATTTTATAATAGCCTTATGCTTTATCTCCAATTTTCTGGTTTCATCTTTTAATGAAAATATATGGAGGAAGTTTGGTGTTATTGGGACCGGACTTGTCATCACGAGCTATGTGACCACAAAGTTTAATAGCCCTAGATGCTATTATGAAACTCCGTACTGGCTTCTTCCTCTTTTTTTACTTTTTATAATTGCCTATGATTCAAGGATAGATTTAGGAAAATTCCGTTTTATGATTCAGGCGCTGGTTTGTTCAGTAAGCGGGGCTGTATTAGTGAGTACTATATTTTCAAGATTTAGAAACTCTTTTTTTGATATAGGGAGAGAAAGGCTTGCAATTTTCATTGCCTGTCTGTTTTTCCTTTTTATAATAGCAGTGACAGAGAAATATTTAAAAACAGAAAACAAAAAAAGCTTATTAATAATTTTTGCCCTGATATTTGCACTTATTATTAATTTCGCAATAATTTATGAGAGAAAAGGATTTTCAGTCTATTTTAGAGGATATGATGAAAAAAATGTGAATCCCTGGATTGATATTCAGCTTTATGCTAAAAATAATACTGATAAGAATTCTCTTTTTGTTGTGCCACCGTATACGGCAAATCCTGATTTCAGAATGTTTTCCGAAAGGGCAAGCTTTGGAGATTGGATAGATGGAGGTCTTACAATATTTTTTGGTAATGATTACGGAAAAAAATGGCTTGAGAGGATGAGGGATTTGGGTTTAAGCGGTGAGACTAATTTTGATGTTGGACTTGTTAGAGAAAGAGAAGAATATAATTCGATTAATGAAGATAAACTTTTAAATGTGGCAAAAAAATATAATGCAAATTATGCTGTGTTTGAAAAACCGAAAGAACTTTCCTTGCCTCTTGTATATGAGAACAGGAAATATCGCCTTTATGCTTTAAAACGGTGATACTATTTCTGGTGAATTTATATTTGTAAAAGGTAAAAAAGATGATGGGATATACATCAGGTCAGGAGACCTGATGCTATCCGGGGTAGTGGCAGATCTCCTGACCTGCCTTTTTAAAAGAAAGCAAAGGAATTGATGACTAAAACCCCTTCTTCTGAAGTCTATTCAAAAGAATATTTTTTAAGCGACCGCTGCGATGGCTATAAAGAATTTCTGAATAATAAAAGTTTATCTTATATCAAAAAAAAGCAGCTAAAGATTCTTTCTCCTAAAGAAGGAGAGATGATTCTTGACATAGGATGTGGTAGAGGTGAGGTTCTTTACCATTGTGCAGAAAAAGGCGCTGTTGTATTTGGTATTGATTACTCAAAAGATGCTTTGGAAATATCAAAAGAGACTTTAAGTAACGTTAAAAAATCTTGTCTGTGCTGTTCTCTTGCAAGTCCTATTCCTTTTAAATCTGACATGTTCGATAAAATACTTATTGGTGATGTAATTGAACATTTGACTCCGGAAGATACAGAAAATTGTATTAAAGAAATCTCACGGATATTGAAAAAAGATGGGTTTGTTTTAATCCATACAAGCCCAAATATATATTTTAAAAAAATTGTATTGCCACTGATGGAATATTTCTTAGGAATTATCGGGAAAAAGAATCTTTTAGGCGAAATCAGTCGCCATATTGCCCAAGACAATGTTCATATAAATGAATACAATCCGTTCCGGTTTAAAAAACTTGTTAAATCTTCAACTTTAAGGTTCAATATGTGGCTTGATAAGGATATTCTAAGAGAGGGAGAGAGCAGGTTTACACAGGAGTTTGTTAAATCTCCGTTTACAAGGCTTATCTCAAAAGTGCTTTCCATGAAACCTTTCATCTATATTTTTTCCAATGACTTTTGGGCAAAGGGAATAAAGGACTAAAGGCTTAATAATGGATACTCCATTAGTTTCTGTGATAGTTTTGAACTGGAATGGAAAAAGCTTGATAGAAGATTGCTTAAACTCTTTGATTAAGCAGATTTATAAAAGAACTGAAATAATTTTAGTTGATAACGGGTCAACTGATGGCTCTGTTGAGTTAATCAAAAGTAAATTTAGGGATAGAGTAAAACTAATAGAGAACGAAAAAAACTTAGGGTTTTCTGGAGGAAATAACAGAGGGATAAGAGCATCAAGGGGAGATTATATTCTGCTTTTAAACAATGATGCTGTAGCGGATGAAAAATGGATTGAAGAGTTGATAAAAGTTGTTGAAAAAGATAACAGGATAGGGATGTGCGCTTCAAAGGTGTTATCTTATGAGAACAAGGATATTATTGATAATGTGGGGCATTTAATATACAGAGATGGATTAAATAGAGGTAAGGGAAGGCTGGAAAAAGACAGGGGGCAATATGACAATAGGGAAGAGGTATTTTTCCCGAGCGGATGTGCAGCCTTATATAGAAAAAAGATGTTAGATGAAATAGGTCTTTTTGATGAAGATTTTTTTGCTTACGGTGATGATACTGATATTGGAATAAAGGGAAGACTGGCAGGGTGGAGATGTATTTATGTTCCCTCTGCTGTTGTTTACCACCGTTATTCAGGGTCAAGTAGTGCGTACTCTAAACTAAAAGCCTTCTATGTTGAAAGAAACAGAGTCTGGATTGCAATAAAATATTTTCCTTCAAAGATGCTTCTTGTTAGCCCCTTTTATACTTTTATAAGGTTTTTATTTCAAGCCTATGGAGCATTAACCAGAAAAGGAGCTTCAGGCAAATTTGTTGAAGAAAATTCGAAAATTGAGCTTTTAAAAATTCTTTTTAGTGCATACTTTGCTGCAATTAAGGGGATTGGGATGATGCTTAAGAAGAGAAAAAAGATAAGATTGTTAAAAAAAGTTTCTGATGCTGAAATCTATAGGTGGTTTGAACAGTTTGGAATATCTGCAAGAGAAATTGCTCTCAAAGAGTAAATATGAAAATACTGTTAATTAATCCTCCCCCAAGAAAAATCACAAATGAAAGTGTAGTAGTCCCACCACTTGGTTTGGCATATCTTGCAGCAGTTTTAGAAAAAGCTAATTTTGATGTTAAAATTCTGGATGCCTTTGCTCTTCAGCTTTCATGGAATGATTTTGAAGTAGCGGTTAAGCATGAACGCTCTGATTTAGTAGGAATTAGCGGAATGAGTCCTGTAATTGACACTACATTCAGAGCGGCAAAGATTTGCAAAAAGTATTCTAAATATATTGTCATGGGCGGACCTCATGTTTCTATTTTTAAGGATGAAGTTTTTAATCAATGCCCTGAGGTAGATTTTGCAATATATGGAGAGGGAGAAATTGCTTTTTTGGAATTTATTAAAAGGCTTGATGAAAATACTGATTTTAAAAATGTCAGAGGATTAATCAGCAGAGATAGAGTAAACCCTCCGCAGGAGTTGATAGAGAATTTAGACTCAATTCCCTTCCCTGCAAGGCATCTTTTACCAAACAGTTCCTATAAATATGTTCTCTCTGTCAAAGAAAATGTTACAACCATGTTTACTTCAAGGGGTTGTCCTTATAAATGCATATTCTGTGACAAGTCTGTCTTTGGGTCAAAATGGAGAAGCAGGAGTCCGGAGAATATTTTGGATGAAATAGAGAAGATAATAAAAGATATAAAGGTTGATTCAATAATTTTTTATGATGACCTGTTCACCCTGAAAAAAGAAAGAGTTTTAAAATTCTGTGAAGAGATTTTGAAAAGGAGGATTAAAATCGACTGGAAATGTGAGGGAAGGGCTGACCTTGTTGATGAAGAGATGCTTTCTCTGATGAAAAGGGCAGGATGTTCGATGATTGCCTATGGTGTAGAAAGTGGCAATGAAAAAGGGCTTGAGTATTTGAATAAAAAAACCCACCTTGAAGATATCAGAAAAGCCTTCAAGCTCACACATAAAGCAGGTATCAGAACAATGGCATATTTTATTTTAGGAATCCCTAATGAGACTTATAACGATGAACTTAAGACAATAGAATTTGCAAAGGAGTTAAACCCGACTTATGCTCAGTTCAGCGCTTTATCGCCTTACTACGGAACATGGATATATGAGGAGGCAAAAAGGAGAGGCTGGTACAGGGAAATAAATGCCCAGAACCCGGTTGATAAGGATTTAAAAAAGCCTGTGGTGATTTCTGAAAATTGGGATGAGGAGAAAATAAAAAAAATAATAAAAGTAGCACACCAAAAATTTTACATGAAACCTTCCTATATTATCAAAAAACTTTTTGAAATCAAAACGTTCACTCAATTTTTCAATATGGCAAAAACCGGAACAAGTCTCTTTTTGTGGTATTTTAAAAAGAAGTAAAATGTCCTATCGCTATAAAACAATAGACCTTCCTGTTAAAATTTTTATTGTCCTGTTAGACTTTTTGGGTGGTATTATTTTTTATCCAATAGAGCTTTTCAGAAAAAAGTATGATTCAGAAACTATCAAAAAAGTTCTGGTTGTAAGGCTTGACGGAGTTGGAGATGTTGTCCTGTCAACAGCAGCATTCAGAGAAATAAGAAAGTATTTCAAAAATGCACATATAACACTTTTAATCAGTTCATGGGCAAAGGATATTGTTGAAGGCTCAAAAGATTTTGATGATGTGATTGTATTTGATTATTTCTTTTTCAAAACCTTCAGAACTCAAAAATCAAACCTCTTAAAAGGCATAATTGAAGTTTTTAAAATAATCAAAAGACTGAGAAAAGAGAAATTTGACCTTGCAATAGATTTAAGAGGGGATATTTTTACAATCATATTTTCTTTTTTATCAGGAGCAAAATTCTGCTTTGGATTGGCAGACGGAGGAGGCGGATTTCTTCTTACCCATCCTGTATGGCTAAAGCAAGGACCTGTAAGTACAGTTGAAAGGACCTTAAGAGTATGCAAAGAGCTTGGAATAACTTCTCCAAGTCCTGAGCTTGAAATTAAAACAGATTGTGAAAACGAGGAAAAGATAAAAATGCTGCTCCGAAAACAAGGGGTTGAAGAAGAAGATAGAGTAATCACAATTTCCCCAATCTCTCTGTTTAGGTGGAAATCATGGCCCAAAGAAAAATTTTCAAAGTTGATTAAGGAACTAATAAATTTCACTAAAACAAAAATCATTCTGGTTGGCTTTTCTTCAGAAAAAGAGGAAATTGATGAAATAATCTCAATGGCAGGAGGAGGAATTAACTTGGCTGGAAAACTTGATCTTTTAGAGCTTGCAAGCTTGCTTGCCTTCTCAAGCCTCTATATCGGTAATGACAGCGGACCAACCCATATAGCCTTTGCTGTAAAGACACCAATGATTCAGCTTTTTGGACCCGGAGAGCCTGAAATTTTCGGGCACTTTGATGACAAAAGTATTCTCATAATGAATGATGACTGCCCGTACAGACCCTGTACCCAGAGAAAATGCAAAAATGAAAAGGAGTGGTGCATGGATAAGATAGAAGTCAGTGAGGTCTTGGATTCCGCAAAGAAACTGCTTTTTGCAGATGGAAAAAACACATGAAAATAAATCAGATGAAAGCCATAGATAAATGGCTTGGAATACCTATTTGTATCCTATTGACTCTCTTTAACAAAATCTGGATTTTTCCAAAATTTAGAAAAAGAAAAGATAAAGTTAAAAAGATTTTAGTGATGAAGTACTTTGGAATAGGAAGCATACTCTTAGCTACTCCTGCTTTCAGGGCACTAAGGAAATCATTCCCTGATGCCAATATTACTTTCTTGACCTTCTCGAGCAATGAAGAGATTTGCAATATCTTGAAAATTGCTGATGACTACATCTATCTGCCAACAAAAGATTTCTCCGCCTTCTTCTTCCGAACACTTAGAGCCTTATGGAAGATTAGAAAAGAACAATTTGATATATCTGTAGACATGGAATTTTTTTCAAAGTTTTCTACTATAATAAACTATTTAAGCAGTGCACAAAGAAGGGTCGGGTTTTACTCAAGGCAGATGTGGAGAGGAGACTTACTGACTGACCATATTTATTATAATCACCACAGGCATATTATTGATATTTTCCTTGCTCTGTTCTCACCCCTTGGCATTGAGTCAAATGATAAGGAAATTGATAAAATCAAACCATCAGATAGAGAGAAAAAATACATCAAGGAATTACTAAAATCAGAAGGTTTTACTGAAAATAATTTAATTATTGGTGTTAACATCAACTCCAGTGATATGTGTTATGAAAGGAGATGGCCTGAGGAAAACTTTAGAAAATTGATATCAGAATTAATAAATTCTCATAATGCAAAAATCATCATGATAGGAGGTGAGGAAGATAAAGATTATGTGGAGAAAACAGTCAAGGAACTTAATTTTAAAGATAGCATATTAAATCTGGCAGGAAAATTAAACCTTGCCGGATTGATAGCACTGCTTGATGAAATCAAACTGTTTATAACGAATGATAGCGGGCCTTTCCACCTCGCTGTTTCTCTGGGAACACCTACAGTTTCTTTTTTTGGTCCTGAAACTCCATCATTATATGGACATTACTCTTCAGATGATAAACATATTATCTTTTACAAAGGTATTTATTGTAGTCCATGTTTGAGTGTCTATAATGTTAAAACAGCAGTTTGTAATGGTGATAACCAATGTTTAAAAAAGATTACCTTTAAAGAAGTATATGAAACAATTGTAAAAAAATACCTTTGTCATGAATGAAACAAAAGCTACCATGTGCAACCTTTGTAATTCAGAAAAGATAGATATTTTATACTTTAAAAATAACTTTTATGTAGCAAACAATTTATTTTATGGGTTCGTTTTTATGAATCCACAATCACAAGAGAATTAAATCATAAATTTCTGAATAAAAACATTCTTTTGCGAACAGGAGAAATGTTAGTTTTTGCCCGTGTAATCTAAAATGGTAAAAGTAGCATTTATACAGAATATAGCATATGAATACTTAGGGTTAATGTATCTATCCTCTATCCTAAAAGAGAGAGGACATGAAGTTGAAGTATTTATTGGGAATGGGAATAAAAAAATGTTAGAGCAAGTAATTGAATACAACCCATCAGTTGTCGGATTTTCATGTTCCACAGGATTGCATAAGTGGTCTCTTAGCTTTGCAAAAGAGATAAAAAAATCAGTTAACGCTTTTATTCTCTTCGGTGGACCTCATCCAACATTTTTCCCTGAAATAATAAATGAACCTGAAATAGATGGCGTCTGTATTGGCGAAGGTGAGTTTTCTTTACTTGAACTCTCTGCAAACTTATCTGATGGCAAAGATGTTTCTGCCATAAAAAATTTCTGGTTCAAGTCACCTGATGGAAAGATTATAAAGAATGAACCAAGACCTCTTATAGAAGATTTAGACCGGCAACCATTTCCTGACAGAGATTTATATTATAGTAAATATCCTTTTCTTAATAAATCACAAAAGGCTTTCATTACAGCCCGCGGATGCCCGTTTAACTGTTCTTTCTGCTATAATCACTCGCTAAAGAAAATATATGCAGGTAAGGGAAAATATGTCAGACGGAGAAGTGTAGGAAATGTAATCACAGAAATAAAGGAAGTAAGTAGTAAATATATTCTTAAAACTGTATATATTATGGATGATACATTCACTTTTGATAAAGATTGGATTAGAGAATTTTTCTCTGAATATAAAAAAGAAATAAACCTTCCTCTCATTTGCCTTATAAGGGCTGATATGTTTGATGAAGATATAGCAAAGTGGCTGAAGGCAGCCAACTGCATAAGAGTTTTTTTCGGAATCGAGTCAGGAGATGAAGGGTTGAGAAATAACCTGCTCTCTAAAGGGGTAACAGATGAAGAAATAATGATTACTGCAGAATTGCTCAAAAAATATAAAATTCCTTTCAGAACATATAATATGATGGGGCTGCCCGGCGAAACTCTTGAGCAGGCTTTTAAGACTATTGACATAAACACAAGGATTAAAACAGATTATCCCTGGTGTTCAATTTTTCAGCCTTACCCTAAGACAGTTTTGGGAGAATTTGCCATAACTATGGGATATTTTGATAAGAATATTGACTTATCTGAATCCTCATTTTTTAAAAAAAGCTTCCTCAAATCTGAATCAAGCAGAGAGCTTGAGAATCTGCAGAAATTATTTTTCTGGGCTGTTAAATTTTCTTCCTTAAAAGTTTTCATAAAGAAAATTATTAAATTCCCTTCTAATTTTATTTTTGATATATTATTTCTAATCAGTTATGGATATTGTTATTTTAAAAGTGAAAATGTCTCTATTAAGGAACTCATTGTAATAGGAGTTAATAATATCAAACGCTTTTTTTTCTCTTCATCAAAGCATGTCTAAACATTTTAGATATATTTTACTTTTAATCCTGTTTATCGAGGCCATCTTCTTCCTTTGGGAAAACTATAACCATACAGGCACCTTCAACCTGCCCACAGATGACGGTTATATATATCTAAATTATATAAAAAATGCTGCTTCAGGGCACTTTTTTGAATATAACATTGGGGAAAAAAGTGCTGGGGTGACAGGCTTCTTATGGTATGTAATCCTAACTCCAGTATTTTTTATTTCCAGATTTTTTTTCTACAATATTTATAAAGCTCTCCTCTTCTCCAATTATTTAGTTGGCATTTCGCTTCTTGCTTTATCTTTATATTTTCTTTTAAAACTCTCAGAATTTCTATTTGAATCTCAATATGTATCTTTAATATGTGGGATATTATTTCTTCTTAATTCCAAGTTAATATGGGGTGCTGTAAGTGGTATGGAAGTACCGCTAACAGCCTTCATGATACTGCTTGCAGCCCATACTTTTTTCAAAGAATATGATGAAGGAATATTGAGATTCAGCCCTTTTGCTTTTGGGTTATGTGGATGGGCAAGGGAAGAGCTGTATATCTTCCCGACAATGGCTATGATTTTTCTATCTCTTGAACATTTTGGTCTGATATCAAAGGTTTTTGATAGCAAAAGAACTTTGATTAAACCAAAAGAACTAATGAGATTCGCCCTTATAACAATATCAACAGCGGTTATACCTCTAATTATCTATTGGTATTTTACAGGACTTCTTTTCCCAACACCCTATTACATATATGTTGGACCAGGATATGACTTTGCAAACCTATGGAAAAGATACTTAGCAATTGCAGACCAGCTTGATTCATACCATATCTTCTTATACCTCTTTGCTACTATTGGGATAATCTTTGCTATTGCTAAGAAAGCTAAACCATTTCAAAATTTCTTTTGGGCAACTACAGTTTTTGCATTTTTCACATGGAAGGCTTTCAAGTCAATCTATCTTGGATGGGTCTTCAGGTATATCACTCCTTATGACCCAATAATCTCAATAGGTGCTGGCTTCGGATTATTTTTCTTAGTAGAATCAGTTTATAAAAATTTGACAAAAGATATTAAGTCCCATAATCATTTGATCTGTATTAAAGGAATTATAATCCTGCCATTTTTATTTCTTTTTTGTTATTTCTGTTTGAATTTTTTTAATTTTGCACGGAATGAATATCCATTACATATACAAAACGTAAATGATGCTCACGTTTCTGTTGCGGAATGGATTTCAAAGAATCTTCCCCCAGAAACAGTTATAACCTCAGATCCTATTGGAGCAACAAAGCTTTTTTCTGGAAGAAAAACTATAGATACAGTTGGGCTAACCACTCATGAAATGATTGGTCATAGTCCAGGGGTTAAAACAGATTTGAGGTATTGGATATATCTCATTGAATATATGAAGTTCAAAAAGTCTAATTATTTGCTCTACTCGAGGAAAAACTTTATTAATGACACTCCATTCCCTTTCTTAAGGCTTGTTCACTCTTTTCTAGTCCCAAATGATATAAGTACTAATGGAGCTCCTTTTGAAATCTATCAAGTTGACTGGTTAATTTATAATAAGACTATGGAAAATTTTCTATCACAAATTCCAAAATAAATTAATTGAAGAAGGCTAACATTTGAGGCTTCTATTTGAAAGATTTTATAAAAAAAGCAATTCGGTTATCATCAGAAAAAGATAATTTTTTATATAATTTAATAATAATAGGCTCAGGATTTGTATTGGGAATCTATTTCCTTCTGGTTTTCGTCTATAATTTCCCAATTCAATTCAAACCTTATAAAAATGAACTTGATGTAGTTGGGTTAACAAATCTTTATGGTTACCCAAAGCAAAAGGAGATTTTCTATTATATTTTAAGTTTGATTCTTATAAGTTCAGTCGGAGTTCTTACATGGCTTTCATGGATTTTTTATTCATCTTTCATATCAAAATATTTCAAAATTTCTCTTGAAAAGATTTTATGCATTTCATCTATTGATTTTTTACCCTCTTTTCTTGCACTGTATTGGATAATTATATATAAAAAAGAAATTAACTTTTCATTGGTGTTTTTAGCTTTTATAATTTTCTTTATAAAATTGTTTAATTTCTTTTTATTGAAAAAAGGCTATGTTTCTACAAATGAAGACATTTCAAAATAATAATTTTTCAAAAATAATCTGGAATTTTATCGACTATATCCTATTACCAGTTCTTATTTTCTTTTACACTCCAACACCTTTTAAAAATTTTATAATACCATGGGATGATGGACAATTCTCTGCAGTAGTAAATGAACTTATGAGAGGCAAAATTCTATATAAGGATGTTTGGATTCCCTACCCCCCTTTGCAGATTTATCCCCTTTTTTTTACCTTCAAGATTTTTGGCGCAACTATATTAATTCAGAAGATATATTTTTATTTACTGGGAGGACTTGGAAAGATACTTGGTTATCTTACTGCAAGATCACTTTTGAAAAATAGGTTTTTTGTGATATTTTTTTCAATAATTTTACTCTCTCAGTTTTTATTTAATCATATCAGAGTATCATTAGGGCTTATAATTCTTTTGATAATTTTTAAATTTTTAGAGAAGAAGAAATACTTCTGGATTTTCTCTACAGGCATCTTTCTTGGTATCGCATTCTTATTTTCACAAGAAACAACTCTTTGTGCCTTGGCCGGAGCATTTGGCTCATTATTAGTTTTCTCTCTGTCTGATGAATTTCCAAAAAAAGTTTTTCTAAAATCCTCCCTTTTAATGTTTTCAGGGATAGTTATTTTCCCATCATTATTTTTTCTTTATTTCTATTCTGTAGGAGCCTTAAAACCTTTTTTTGAGGTTTTGATAAAATACCCCATCTATGTATCTTCCGGATTCCAGGGATTACCTTTTCCTGTTATTGATATTTCTAACAGTATTTTTTCAGTCAGAGAACTTTTATCCCTGATAACAGATACCTTGTTTCTCTTTTATCTTCCAATTGGAATTTATATATTAACTTTAATTTACTTAGTTATCTCAGGGATACAAAAAAAATTTAATACAGAAAAAATAAAGATCCTGTTTGTTCTTATCTTTGGGATTCTCGCTTTCAGAACTGCTCTGGGAAGATCAGATATTCATCATCTGTTCTTTTCCATATCTCCGGCTATATTAATCAGTATTTATTTCATGGAAAGACTTTTCATCAGGGCAAAGGATCTTTTACACATTAAAAGCTTAAAGCCCGTTATGAAATTTGAGGTTGTTTTTATGATACTTTTGCTGATTATGTTCTTAGTTTATTTTATGAAGGTTTTTAACCTTAAAAACTTTTTTGAGGAAGAAAGGTTAATTAATTATTGGATAACAAAAACAAATGTAAATGAAGAAGGTTTAGCAACACTAAACTTGAAAAGGGGAGGAGGTGTCAGGACACTAACTGAGCAGGCAAACCATTTTGAAAAGGTAATTTCATATATTTCTAAAAAGACGGATTATAATGAACCTGTCTTTATCTTTCCCCAGCAGGCTGTATATTATTTTCTGGCTGACAGAGTTAATCCCACGAGATACTGCTTGGGTTATCTTGCAATTACAAAAAAGATGAGGGAAGAAGCAATAAGAGATTTAATTCAGAATGGTACAAAAAAGATTATTTATGAACTTGACCAGGAAATAGATGGAATATCAGGTGAGGAATATAGCCCTGAATTGAGCGAATACATTTTTGAAAATTATACTATAATGGACAAGATAGATAATACATTAATATTAAGGCCATTCAATGTTAATGAAAGAAGAGAACCTTTCAAATCTTTGATTTCAACATTCTTAATAAGAGGATACAGCTTACAGAGGCAAGGACCACTTTATATAAAACTCTATTATGAAGAAATAGAAAAGTTTCAGAAACTTGTGCAGAACTTTCCTTCAAATATTAATTATCATAATTATTTTGCAATTCTTTGTACTATAGGAAAGAACTATGAAATGGCACGGAAAGAGTGGGAAGAGTGTTTAAAACTTGACCCAAGCTTTAATCCTGCAAAGGAAAATCTTAAACAACTTGAGATTTTTAAAAAATAGAAAAGAGGTAATGAATTGTGAATCCAAAAATATTGTTTATTAATCCACCATTGACCATAATGGAGCGCTATGGATTAAAGTATCAAAGTGGGGGTCAAACACCTCCTTTGGGTCTGACAAATTTGGCTGCAAGCCTGAGAGAAAGGGGATTTGATGTTAAAATCCTTGACGGAGCAGCTCTTTCTTTGAGTTGCGAGGAAGTAGCACAACTGACTATAAAGAAAAATCCTGATTTTGTAGGGCTAACTGCCGTGACATCAAGCATTGGAAATACATCAAAAGTTGCTTCTTTGATTAAAGAACACCTTAATAAGGTCAAAATAATAATCGGCGGTCCTCATTTTACTGCAATTCCTGAAAAGACATTACAACTCTACCCCCAGTTTGATATTGGTTGCTTTGGAGAGAGCGATTATACTATATCAGAACTCATATCATCCCTTACAGCAGGAAAGGATTTAAGACAGGTAAAGGGACTTTTTTTAAGGGAAAATGGAAATCTTCTATTTACCGGCTTAAGGGAGCGTGTCAGGGATTTAGATAACCTTCCATTTCCTGCATGGGATCTCCTGCCTAATTTAGCAAAATATTATTGTCCTCCTGTCCATACCTTAAAAAAAATCCCAGCTTCTATGCTGGTTACATCAAGGGGTTGTCCCGGACAATGTATTTTTTGTGACAGGAGTATGTTCGGAAATAATGTAAGCTTTTATTCCGCTTCTTATGTTATGGCAATGATAAAAAACCTTTATCAAAATTATGGAATTAGAGAGATTCAATTCAGAGATGATAACTTCGTTGCAATAAAAAAGAGACTCATGGAATTATGTAATTTATTAATAACGGAGAAACTGGATATAGTTTGGACCTGCATGGGAAGGGCAGATATGATAAACCCTGAGATGCTCAATATGATGAAGAGAGCCGGCTGCTGGCAGATCTGGTACGGGATTGAGAGTGGCTCACAGAAAGTACTTGATGTAATAAATAAAAAAATCACATTGGAGGAGATTAAAAAGGCTGTGTTAGAAACAGAAAAAGCAGGCATAGAGCCCTGTGCTACCTTTATTATTGGTCATCCCACCGAAACTGAAGATAGCATCAATGCAACCATAAAGTTTTCCCTCTCCCTTCCTTTAAAAGAAGCCCATTTTAGTTTTATGACCCCCTTCCCTGGTTCTCTTTTGTATGAGAAAGCAGGTGAGTTTGGTACCTTCAACAACGACTGGAAAATGCTTTCTGGCTGGTTTCCGGTCTTTGTCCCCAAAGAGTTAACAGAGGATAAGCTGGTTTTTTTTAACAAACAGGCATTCAGGAAATTCTATTTCAGACCAAGAATTGTGTTATCTTATCTGAAGAAGATAAAAACACTTACTCATCTAAGAATTTATTTAAATGGTTTTCTCGCACTTTTAGAATTCTTAATAAAAGGGCGGGAAAGCAATAGAATGTAACCTGATTTTTTATGTTGAAAAGTCTCTTTGAGCTGGACCTTCAAAAGCTTGAGGCTTCAAAATAGGATATCAAAACAGAAAATGAAAGAGTATGTACCATGTGTGATTTGTAATTCTGATAATTCTTCATCCATCTATTCCCGTGAAAGTATAAATATAGTCAAATGCACTAAATGTGGACTCATGTACCAGAATCCGAGAGTCTCTCAGAATCTTGTAAACGAAGAAACCAATAGAAAGGACTATTATAAAATTTATGAAAAGATAGCACAGGATCAGGAAAAGTTCTTCAGGAATAGATTTGAGACTGTTTTGAAAGGAATACCAACTGGAAAAGTACTGGATGTAGGGTGCGGTACCGGAGGATTTCTTAAGGTGGCTAAAGATTTAGGTTGGGATGTATATGGGGTTGAAGTATCTTCACTGGCAGCTCATGCATCAATTGATAAATTGGGCATTGGAATTACTGAAGGAACAGTAGAAGAAGCAAATTATCCAAATGAATATTTCGATTTAGTGAATATGAGTCATGTATTAGAACATATGCCTAACCCGCTTAAAACTCTAAAAGAAATCAAAAGAATCACAAAGCCACCAGGGTATTTACTGATTGAAGTTCCGAATGAGAAAAATTTTAAGATAAGAAATTTTCTTCTAAATCTTTTCTTACATTCCGGCACAGGAGAAAAGTTTGCCCCAAGAAACTACCATTTATACCTGTTTACAAAAGACACCCTTGCAAGCCTGATAGATAAATCAGGATTTAAGCTTTTGTTAATTGAAGAAGAAGGATTTGGAGTCAAGGGCAGAGAAGACTGGATACTCAAGAGCCTTAATCCATTTATCAGAACCTTAGCATTTTTCGTTAAGAGACTCCAATTAGATGTTCACATTAGATTAGGGCATTATCTTATTGCTTTAGCAAAAAATAATAAATGAATATCCTGCTTATAAACCCAGAAGAAAATGTCCCGCAACAGACTGAAATATATCCCTCCGGAGCTCTTGTGCTTATGGGGACAATGCTCTCACAGGAAGGTCACAATGTCTGCATAACCCATCTCACTAATGAGCGTATTAACATTAAAGGATTAAAAGCAAAAATCCTGGAATTTTCTCCAGACATAGTCGGAATTACAATGAATACCTACCAGACAAAATCAGCAAGGATTATCTCAAACCTTGCGAAAGAGGTCAGCAAAGATATTCGTGTTGTAGCAGGAGGACCTCATTCTTCTGCGTTAAAGATAGAACTTTTCAAGAACTTTCCAAATATTGATGTAGTAGTCTTTAGTGAAGGAGAGCATACATTTTCAGAGATTGTGGATGGGAAAAACTTAGAAGGAATCAAAGGAATTTGTTTTAAAGGAATTGTTAATGACCCAAGACCTTTTGTTGCTGATCTTGACTACTTACCACTGCCTGACCTTGATTTAGTTAAAGATCTGTACAGATTCACAGGAGGACCACCTGTTATCCAGAAGCCATGTATGTACATAATGGCATCAAGGGGTTGTCCCTTCCAGTGCACATTCTGTAATGTTTCAGTTTTCGGAAAACACACAAGGTTCAGAAAACCTGAAAAGGTTATCGAGGAGATAAAATGGCTATATAATCGCTATCATATGAGAGAAATATACATCCAAGATGACACTTTTAATTTGAACAAAGAATGGGCTGAAGAATTATTAAATCTAATCATAGAGAATAAATTAAATGAGGAGATAGTTTATAAGGCTGCTTTCCGAGCAAATGAGAAGTTACTCAATTCTCACCTATTAAAGCTTGCAAGAAGAGCTAACATTCAGGTTATTCTTTTTGGCGGCGAAAGTGGAAACCAGACTATGCTCAATAAAATGAAGAAAGGAATAACAATAGAAGAACTGGAACGAGCTTTTCGATTAACTCATGAAGCTGGAATCAAGACAGTTGGCTCCTTTATGATAGGCAATATAGGTGAGAATTATTCTACAGTAATAGATACCCTTAAATTCATAAAGAAAGTGAATTCTTTTTACGTTGGCTTTTCCATGGCATCTCCATTCCCAGGAACAGAGCTGCAGAAAATTCTTATTCAAAAAGGTCATTTAATGGAAAAGGATTATGAAAGATTTGATGCACACAATTGCACTATTAGAACAGATGCTCTTTCAAAAATGGAGATAAAACTGCTATGGCTATTAGGAAATATCTATATTGTAATTTTGGAATTATTGAAACCAGATTCAACGACTCTGGTCCTTAAAGAAATCCTAAAAAAAATTCAGGAACTTATTGCACCATATCGTTTGTTTAAAAAAAGAAAAAAATATTAATGTTAGATAAATTAGATATGAAAGAGTATATATCTTGTATAATTTGTAATTCTGAAAATTTTTACCACATCTATTCCAAAGGAAACATAAATATTGTAAAATGTTCAAAATGCAGTCTTATGTATCAGAATCCAAGGACTTTAGTATATCTTATTAATGAGGAAATTTATAGAGAAAACTATTACCATGTTTATGAAAAAATTGCCAAGGAGCAAGAAAATTTTTTCATAAATCGGTTCAACACTATTTTAAAAGAAATGCCAGTTGGAAGAGTACTGGATGTGGGATGTGGGACGGGAAGTTTTCTAAAAGTAGCAAAAGAGCGAGGATGGAATATTCATGGAGTTGAAGTATCTTCGTGGGCAGTTCAGGTATTATCTAAGAAATTAGATATTGAAGTTAGGAAAGGAGGGGTTGAAAAAGCTAATTTTCCAGAAGATTATTTTGACTTAATAAATATGAGTCATGTATTAGAACATCTCCCTAATCCACTGATAACTTTAGAAGAAATAAAAAGAATTATGAAGCCGTCAGGGTATTTATTAATTGAAGTCCCAAATGAAAACAACTTTAAGATAAGAAATTTTCTCCTTAATCTTTTCCTGCGTTCAACAAAAGAAGAAAAATTTGCTCCAAGAAGCTACCATTTATACCTTTTTACAAAAGAAACTTTAGCGTATCTGCTAAAAAAAACAGGATTTAAAATTTTACTTCTTAAAGAAGAAGGTTTCGGAGTTCCTGGAAGGGAAGACTGGATTTTTAAGAATCTTAATCCTTTTTTCCGGACTTTTGCTCTCATTGCTAAAAAAATTCAATTAGATGTTCGTGTTGGATTAGGGCACTATCTACTCGCTTTAGCAAAAAAAGAATAGAAAAATATTAGTATAATGACAATAGAAAAATTAAATTTAGATACCAGCAAAAAAGTTGTCAGAAATACTTGGGTTGCAAGTGTTGGCAGTTTTTTTGCATCTCTTTTTGGACTACTCTGTTATTTTTGCATAGCCCTTTTTTTCGGAGCAGCAAAAGAAACTGACGCTTTTTTCGCAGCAAATGTACTCTTTGTTTTTTTCGCTACTTTCCTCTCAACCCTCAGATATTCAGTAGTGCCGTTAATGGCAGATATTGAAAACAAAGAAAGATTTTTTGCTGTATTTAACAAAATCGCTGTCTCAGTTTTATCAATAGTAATAGGGTTTTCTGTTTCCGTTTTGTTACTCTCTTCTTATATATCATCTTTTTTAGGGGTGGGATTTGATTCCCAGACTCTTGCCAAAACATCCTATTTTATAAAAATAATAGCTTTTTCAGGTTTCTTCCAGGGAATCGGTTTTTTGTGTGCAAGTGCTCTTGGGGCTATAGGTAACTTTTCCATACCTGCCTATTCATATGCTTTTGGCAATTTCCTGTGGCTCTGCTTAATTTTTACTTTCAGAAATTTATTGGGAATTGATTCAGTGGCTATCGGAATGCTGGTATCATCTTTTTTTTCATGCCTGTTCCAATTAATCTATCTGCTAAAAATAGGATATAAGCCAAGGTTTTTCAAGAATGATTCAGAATTTACCTTTCTTGATATTTTCAAAACAACGATTCTCGGTTCAGGCATTTATGTCACCGGAAATTTAAATTATGCAATTGGACAAAGCCTGTCATCTTATTTTCCTGAAGGCTCTGCAACTCTGTTTGCATACGCAGCAACAGGAGCAGGCTTTTTAGTAAGTGTAATATCAAATCCTATTTCGCTGGTAATTCTTTCTTCCCTTTCAAGGATGAAGGAGGATAAAACGAGGTTCTCAAAAACATTGTCTTTAGGAATCAGGTATAATATAATTTTTATTATACCTCTTATTCTTTTTCTTTCTGTTTTCAGAACCCCCATTCTCAGGCTTTTCTTGAGCTCTTCTCTTAATAACAAAGATATAGAAATACTTGGAAACCTGATTCTTGGCTATATTATTCTGATACTGGTTTACAGCTTAAACTTAATACTTTTTTCAGCATTTTATGCCGTAGGCAAGGAAGGAACTTTATTTCTGATAGGACTGTTTAGTATTTTAGTAAATCTTTTTTCAAGCTTTTTTTTAAAAAATTACTTTGGGCTGACTGGACTTGCAGTTGCCCAGTCAGTCTATACCGTTTTTATATTCATAGTCCTCTTATTTAAATTGACAGCACATCTTGAAAAGGATATTTTTGTCAAATATTTGAAAGGGATAGAATGGATTTCGCTGTTTGCAGTTCTATCCACTGTGATAGTCTATTTTATCAGTCAAAAATATTTTGACTTAAACCTTTTTCTTCCATTATTCTCAACAATGCTTTTAAGCATTGGTTTATATTTAATATTAATTTTTATTTTTCAGCGTCATGAACTAAAGTTCTTTCTGTCAACCTTTACAAACAGAGAAGGCTGAGTTTATGAATAAATCTCAATCCATAATAGTAATTCTTCCTGCTCACAACGAGGAACAGAACATCAGAGAAGTAATAAAAGGGATAAAAGAAACACTTCCTTCAGCTCAGATTTTAGTAGTCAACGACGCCTCCACTGACAATACCCCAAAGTGCTCGCATGATGCTGGTGCAAGGGTTATATCCCTGCCTTTTAATCTTGGTTATGGGGCAGCACTTCAGACAGGATACAAATTTGCTTTAGAGGAGGGGTATGAGTATGTTATACAGCTTGATGCAGATGGACAGCATAATCCAAAAGATATTCTTAAAATTCTTGAACCCGTTTTAAATGGGAATGCTGATATAGTCATTGGGTCTAGGTTCTTGGAGAAAGGAAATTATCAGACAAGTTTAGCAAGAAAGCTTGGAATTTCATTCTTCGGAGCAATTGCTTCTTTGTTTGCAGGCCAGAGAATAACTGACCCGACATCAGGATTCCAGGCTTTAAATAGAAAGGTAATTGAATTCTTTTCCAGCGACCGCTACCCTGTTGATTTCCCGGACGCTGATGTATTAATCATGCTCCATAAAGCAGGGTTTAAAATAGCAGAAGTATCGGTCAGGATGAATCCAAGCTTTTCAAAAAAATCCATGCATAGCGGACTTAAACCTGTTTACTATATTTTTAAAATGCTGCTGTCAATTTTTGTGACTTTATTGAGAAAGGATTTAAAGGAACAATAAAATTCTACGAATATTTTCGCAGACTGAAGTCTGCGGCTACCATTTTTAAAATTTAGGTCTTTTGAATTTGTTTGCCCCGCTTAGAAATTTTACTTTCTAACGGGGTTTAGGACTTCGTCGTGACCCTTCGACAGGCTCAGGGTGCTGCATGGTGGGCTGTGAGCTTGCCGAACAGTCGAACCATCAGTCGAACGATTTTAGATATTAGAATTTAGGATTTGAATAGACTTTTAATCAGGAGGGAAAAGGTATGCCAATTACCCAAAAAATATTTGCTGTTGTTATAAGTCTGGCAATTCTAATCATTATTGTAGAACTTGTCAGGCAGAGGAAACTTCGTGAAGAGTATTCATGGTTATGGATTCTGACAGGGTTTACAATAATAATTCTTTCTTTATGGTATAACCTGCTTGTGTTTGTTACTCATCTTATAGGAGCTGTGCTTCCAACTTCAACGTTGTTTATCTTCGGGCTCCTGTTTCTGGTTTTTATAAGCATTCATTTTTCAGTTAAGATTTCTAAGCTAAGCAATCAGGTAAAGAATCTGTCACAGAAACTGGCAATTTTAAATTATCATTTAGAAGATACGAAAGCAGACAAAAAAAGTGAGGCGTGAAACTTCTTTATCAATAATTATTATTTTCATAGTATCTTTTGCAATCTATTCTAATACGCTCAATAGCCCTTTTCACTACGATGATGAAAAGGTAATTGTTAAAAATGAGAGTGTCAGGGATATAAAGGATTTCCAAAAAATATTCTCTTCTAACCCCTCAAGGCCTGTTTCAACCTTCTCTTTTGCGTTGAATTTCTGGTGGGGAAAACTTAATCCCTTCTCATATCACCTGGTAAATATAATTTTACACTGTTTGAACGGAGTTTTGTTTTTTCTTATTCTTAGAATCACCTTTCAGGGAGATATTTTAGTTTTGGTTTTTACTTCCCTTGTCTTTATTTCTCATCCTGTAAACACAGAATCAGTCAGCTATATTTCAAGCCGCTCCGGAGTTCTCTGCGCAACATTTTATCTTTTATCTATGATATTTTTTATTATATTCCTGAGAAACTTTAGAAATACCGGAGCATCAGGACTTAAGCAGACTGGTTTTTATTTGACTTCCATTATCTTTTTTCTATTAAGTATTGGCTCAAAGGAAACAGGAATAACTTTGCCTTTGATTTTAATTCTCTATGAGTCCTGCTTTTCTACCTCTATCGATAGACGGGGTTTTCTAACCCCGTCATGGCGGGACAAGAATGTCCCGCCTATCAAACTGAAAAGGATCAATGTCATTCACTATAAATTATACTACGTCCCTTTCTTCGTCATAATTGGAGCCATAATGGTTTTGAGGAGATATTTTTACGGAACTTTAGGCAACCCGACTTTTCACAGGGATTATTATAAAAACTTTCTTACTCAGGCAAATGCATTATGGGCTTATATTAAGCTCCTGATTTTCCCTGTGAATCTTAATATAGATCATGAATATTTTTTATCCGGTTCATTTCTTGAGATTAAAACACTTTTGTCATTTATAGGGATTTTAATTTTAATTTTTGGAGCTTTAATAATATACAGAAAATGTTCCGAGATTGCTTTTTCAGTTTTTTTCTTCCTCATAACGTTCAGCCCGACGCTGTTAATACCTCTGCAGGATATATTGAGTGAAAGATGGCTTTATTTGCCTGGAATTGGATTTTATTTATTCTTGGCTTTGTTTATTATGCTATTACAGGATGGGTACAGGGAGAGTTATCATTTTTCAAAGGGGGGCAAGGGGGGATTATCAGTAATAGGAATTCTTCTCATATTATTCTTTTCGATTTTGACTTTTAGCAGGAATGAAGTATGGAGCAGTGAAGCATTGCTATGGAGGGATGCAGCCCAAAAATCTCCACATAAAGCAAGAACCCATAATAATCTCGGAGTTGCTCTTGCGAAACTGAAACTCTACAATGAAGCAATAAAATCTTTTAAAGAGGCAATAAGAATTGATAAGCATTACTCACCTTCAAGAGCCAATCTCGGCAGGGCATATAGGAAGAAGGGTGAAAAAAGTCTAATGCTTCAGGAAGCTGTAGCATTGTTTGAAAGCGGCAATTATTATTTTAAAAAGGGAATGATAAAAGAAGCAATAATATCTTACAAAGAATTAATCGGGCTGGTTCCGAATTCTGTAGCAGCATATGGGAATCTCGGAATGTTATATATGTCACTTAATGAGATGAAGCTTGCCAAAGAGTGTTTTGAAAATGTCCTGATTTATAATCCAAAAAATGAAGCTGCAAAGAAAATTTTAAAAGAAATAAATGAAGGCAACTGACAAGAATGAAAGATAAATCAAAATGGCTTTATGTTTTTTTGCCCCATTCATTAATAATATTAACTGCGATACTGTGTTATTCTAATTCTTTTAATGTGCCATTTCACTATGATGACAGAAAGGTAATTTTATCTGATTACAAGCTAAGGGATTTACATAATTTATATGATATAGTCTTTTCAAATCCAACAAGAGGATTATCAAGCCTTTCATTTGCTCTGAACTATTACATTAATAGATTTAATCCTTTTGGATACCATCTTGTGAACTTATTTTTTCATATCATAAATGGTATTCTTGTTTATCTGATTTCTTATAACCTCATATTTAAAACCCATAAAGTTTCTTTTTTAGCCTCCCTGTTCTTTGTTGCTCATCCAATAAATGTTGAATCAGTTACTTATATTTCAAGCCGTTCAGGAGTTATGAGCACTACATTTTTTCTTTTATCTATGATATTTTTCATTAAATTCCTTAAATATTCCAGAAGCGTTGTTCCATCACGGGGTAAGCTGTTTTTTTCTTATTTAGCCTCCATTATCTTTTTCCTTTTAAGCATTGGTTCAAAGGAAACAGGAGCAACTCTGCCATTTATTCTAATTCTCTATGAGTCTTGCTTTTCAACTACTCGTAGAAACAGACCTTTAGGTCTGTTATTAACGGGGTCCCTGCCTGCCGGCAGGCAGGTAAAGACCCGTTTCTATTTCCCTTTCTTTGTCATAATTGGAGCCTTAATGGTTCTGAGGAGATATTTTTACGGAACTTTAGGCAACCCGACTTTTAACAGGAATTATTATGTCAATATCTTAACCCAGATTAATGTTAGCACAGAATATATAAGACTTCTCTTCTTCCCAATAAATTTGAACATAGACCATGATTTTCCATTAACTACAGGCATAAATTTTAAAACCCTCCTATCATTAGTCACAATTTTATTAATTTTTTATTTGGCTTTTAAGTTTTTTAAAACTTTCAAAGAGATTTCTTTTTCCATTCTCTGGTTTTTCATAGCTTTATCTCCGACCTCAATTATTCCCCTTGAGGATGTCTTGAGTGAGCGGTGGCTTTATCTTCCTTCAGTTGGGTTTTCAATTTTTCTTTCTCTGTTTATTTATAAAATATTAATGGGCACAAGCAGACTGAGCAAGATTTTAATTGTTATCACTCCAGCATTGATTGTCCTTTGCTTCTCTCTTGCTACTTATTATCGCAACCATGTCTGGCAGGATGGTCTAACCCTCTGGAGTGATGCTGTAAAGAAATCTCCTGAGAAGGCAAGGCCTCATAATAATTTGGGTGCAGAATATTTAGATATTGATAAAACAGAGAATGGATTTGTAGAGTTTAAAAAAGCAGTTATGCTTGAGCCGGGTTATATAGATGCCAATCTGAACCTGGGAGCTGTTTATGGAAAAAAATGGAACTTTGACAAGGCATTTTTCTATACTAAAAGAGCGTTAGCCCTTGATCCGAAAAACCATATCGCTTTCAACAATTTAGGAAATATTTATGAAGCCACTGGAAAGGGGAACCTTGCTGTAGAGGCTTATAAAAAAGCCATAAAAATAATGCCTGATTACGGCAGCGCTCATTTTAATCTTGGGATAACATTCCGTGATTTAAAAATGCCTGCAGAAGCTGAGAGAGAGTTCAAAAAAGCAATTGAGCTTGACCCTGAAATAGCAGGCAACCATATTGAACTGGGGTTGCTCTATATAGAAGCAGGCCGTACTCAACCGGCTTTTAATGAATTTAAAAAAGCCCTTGAGCTTGATTCTAAAAATGCAGGGGTTTTAAATAATTTGGGAATTATATATGGAATGAATAAAAACTATGAGGATGCTGAGCAGATGTTTAAGAAGGCTCTTAAAGCTGTGCCATCACATATTAATGCGGGCATTAACCTCGCTCAGATATATATTCAGATAAGTGAGTACGATAATGCTATTGTGGTTTTGAAAAATACATTAAAATTTGCCCCTGATTTTTATGAAATCTATAATATGCTCGGAAAAGCTTATCAGTTAAAAGGGGCTAAAGATGAGGCAATAAAAAATTTCAAAACCAGTTTAAGGTTAAATCCTGAAGACAAAAAAGCAGAATTAGCATTAAAAGAGCTGGAATAAGGATTTTAATGGATAGATTTTTATTTATGATTTCAGAAAAATATTTAAATCATTTTGTTTCAATCTGTTTGATTCTTGCCATTTCTTTTGCTGTCTATTCAAACTCATTGAAAAATGATTTTGTAAACTATGATGACAGCTGGCTCGTTCTTGAGAATAAAAAGATAAAAGCAATTAATTTTGACAATATATGCAGAATGTTTTCTGAGCCAACTGCAAGCGACTATCTACCATTAAAGGAGCTTTCCTATGCTCTGGATTATCATTTCTGGAGACTTAAACCCCTTGGCTTCCATCTGACAAATGTTATACTTTTTATGATAAATTGCCTGCTTGTATATTTACTGACTCTGAAGATTTTTGAGGATAAGGCGTTATCTTTTTTCTCTTCCCTTCTCTTTACCCTTCATCCCATTCATGCTGAGGCTGTGAACTGGATATCTGCAAGAAAGGATGTCCTCTCGGGCATGTTCTTTTTCCTCTCCCTGTTATTTTACGTTTTAGCTTTTAAAATAACTGGAATAAAGAAAAATCTATATTTTATCTCCTCAATAATAAGTTTTATCTTTGCACTCTTTTCAAAACCCTCAGTAATAATACTTCCATTTTTGCTTCCTTTATTTGATTATTGCTTCTTAGCTGAGAAGAAAGTATTTAGAATAGAAAGGACAATTATTCGTATCCTTCCTTTTTTAGTTATTGCAGGTCTCTCAACTATTATTACTTTGTCAGTTGCTTCAGAGAAGGAGGTTGTTAAAACCTATTGGGGTGATAGCCCTTATCTTACGTTTCTTGCAATGCTTGGGGTTGTTTTTGATTATATAAAACTATTACTCTTCCCAATAAACCTGAATGTCAGATATGAGGTTCCTTTTCCTCCCTCCTTTTCTGATATCAGGATAATAGCAGGAGCAATTCTTCTCATTGCTTTTATTGTTATTTTTTTTAAATTCAGGAAAAACAACAAATTAGTCGGGTTTTGCTTAATGTGGTTTTTAATAACATTAATTCCAGTCTCAAATCTGATTCCAATCGCAATATTAAAGGCTGATAGATATTTATATTTACCTTCATTTGCATTTACATTAGGGTTGAGTTTGATTATCTTCAAACTCTGCAATCTGGAAGAAATTTCGGGGACAGTTTTATCCGAAAATATTCTTTCAAGTTTCCCTTTGAAAAAGGGGGATGGAGTGGGATTTTTATCTTCCTTTTATAAATATTTAGTTTTTATCATTTTCTTTCTTATAAGCCTTTCTTGTTTTGTTCTGACCTTTAGCCGGAATACTGTCTGGAAAGATGGCCTGACCCTCTGGCTTGATACAATAAAAAAATCTCCAGAAGATTGCCTTGTCCACAATAACTTAGGAACAATATATATAGATAAGGGAGACCATGAAAAGGGGTTGAAGCATATTAAAGAAGCTCTTGAAATAAATCCCTATTACTGGGATGCCCACTTTAATCTTGCTACTATTTACAGTAAAAAAGGTAAATATGAGCAGGCACTAAAGGAGCTAAAAACAGTCTTAGAACTGAACCCTAATTTTTTTAGAGCCTATATCAATGCAGGAAATATCTACAGGCAAATTGGAGCTACTGATAAAGCCATAGAAGCTTATAAGAAAGCAATAGAGATTGACAAAAAATCAGGTGATCCACATTATAACTTGGCACTACTCTTTAGCAACAATGGGTTATTTGATGATGCTGTGAAGGAATATAAAGAGGCTATAAAACTTGATCCAACTCTGGCAAAAGCTTACAATAACTTAGGCAATATATATTTTAAAAAAGGATTATTCAAAGAGGCGATTGAGGAATATAAGATAGCAGTCAGACAAAATCCAAATCTTTATGAGGTTTATAATAACCTTGGGAGTGCGCTGAATGAGGCAGGAAACAGCAATGAAGCAATAAAATATTTAAAAATTGCAGCAAGGTTAAAAAAGACAGAGATAATACCCCATCTCAATCTGGGAAAAATATATATGGAAAAGAAAATGTTTAAAGATGCCATAGAAGAGTTTGAAAGGGTTTTAGATTTGAAACCAGATTATTATCAGTCTCATATAAGCCTTGGATTGATATTTTTAAGTTTAAAAAATAAGGAAAAAGCAATAGAGCATTTCATCAAGTCTTTAAGTTTAAATCCGAAAGACAAGACATCAGAAGAGTTTTTAAAAAAAATAAATCCTGCAAATTAAATAGTTGATTTACCTTGACATTAATTAATTAATCTCATAGTTTGTTTATAGATTTTCTTTTAAAGTAATATACATTTCAATTAATAACCAAATTGTAAATCTGTCTGAAAGATTGTTTCACTTATTAAGTAAAAGGAGATTTAAAATAAAAAAAGTTAACATAACTATCATCGAATCGGGTTTTAATAGCAGGTTTGCAAAGAGGTGTCGGTTTTTTTGACATTTTTTTGCAAATTAAATCAATGAGTTAGAAATTTAGAATTAAAATTGTCGAAAAAATGTACATTTTTATTAAAGAAGGTCAGAATGTTAAAAGATTTCTTGAAAAGATTAATTGTTTTTTCTGTTTTGAAAACAGAGAGTTATTTGAATATTTAAAGAATGTTTAAAATGTGGCATAATTTTTGCTAAAAGGTATTCTAATTCAGGAAAAAATTGTCTATAATTTTTTTTGGAGGCTTAAATGAGCAACAAAGAGAAAATTAAAACTGAAGAGAAAAAAGCTATAGGAATTCCAAAGAAAAAAGCTTTTGTAGAACCAAAACTTAAAGTTTACGAACCATTAATTGATATTACCCTCTTTACTTCTACTGCGAATGTAGGTGGAGGGACTTTTTTCTAAGTCAACAGGCTTCAGTGAAACTCTAAATTATTTTAATAAATAAAGGGGAGCTATAATGAAAAATAAACTTTTGGGGATAAAAATATTATCAGTAATTCTTTGCTTCGCGCTATCTCTATTTTTAATTCCGGGTTGCGGAGAGGATGGAGGCATCGGAGGAGCTAAGTCATCATCAGGCGTATCAAAGAAAAAGCCCGTTGCCTCATTCAGAGCCTATGTGGATGTTGAAAAGGGTACGATTACATTTGAATATCCTGATGCAAGCAAAGGTGTAAAGAAAACAAAAGGCTCTGCTAAAAAACAATACACATCTGCTGGATCAGGATATTACCCGCTAAATGTCATAATGGCTTCCACTGGTTTAAGCTGGGATAGTGGAACTAAAATATTATCCGGGAATGTTACAATAACCAATAACAATACCAACGACAATGCAACTGGTGACACTCTTTACGGAACATATGCTACCATTGAAAGCATTTCGGTTGGCGGTGTTTCTGTTAATAATGAATACGGGTATGATCCTAATGGTTATCCTTATTTTAACCATGCTCCAGATGGCGTAAGCATAGCACCAGGTGTAACAGGCTCAGCAGTGAGCTGGAAGTTTTATGACCCATCAGCGGTAAGTTTTAATTTTTCAGGTAATGTCTATGCGGATAACTGGCATCAGATAGCAGGAGACGGGGTCGCAAGCACAGCCTGGGAGGATGGCAGTGCTGAAGTCGCTGACAAGCTTTATA
>Ga0156233_131_pt1 | contig 143147 bp, 129 predicted proteins | sample RifCSPlowO2_12_FD_107880 | JGI IMG/M metagenome (GOLD analysis project Ga0156233, IMG submission 107880) | Candidatus Schekmanbacteria bacterium RIFCSPLOWO2_12_FULL_38_15
AAAATAATCATTTGCTAAGCTTATTAAAAGTATTATAATACCAAAATATTTTCAATAAATTAAGAATTTTTATAAAGGTTTTATAAAATGAAGCGTGAAAATTTTCTTCCCTTTTCTCTGCCTACTATTGAAGAAGATGAGATTTCTGAAGTTGTGGACTCTTTGCGTTCAGGATGGATAACTACAGGACCCAAGGTAATAAGGTTTGAAGATGATTTTAAAAAGTATATTGGCTCACCTCATGCAATAGCTGTTAACTCAGGAACAGCAGGGCTTCACATATCTCTCATGGCTTCAGGAATATGTGACGGAGATGAAGTTATCACAAGCCCGATGACCTTTGCAGCTACCATAAACACTATTGTTTTGCAGAGAGCAAAACCGGTTTTTGTTGATATAGACCCGGATACGTTTAATATTGATACTGAAATAATTGAAAAGAGAATAACCAGAAGGACAAAAGCGATAATCCCAATCCATATTGCAGGGCAACCCTGCAATATGGATAAAATCATGAATATTGCTAAAAAATATAATCTTATTGTTATTGAAGATGCTGCTCACGCAGTTGGAACTGAGTACAAAAAAATAAAAATTGGCAATATCAGCGATCTTACTGTTTTCAGTTTCCACCCAATAAAAAACATGACTACAGGTGAAGGCGGAATGATAACGATAAAAGATGAAGTGATTGCTGATAAACTCAGGCTATTGAGGTTTCACGGAATAAGCAAAGAGGCATGGAAACGCTACGGGAAAGAAGGTTCCCCTCAGTATGAAATCCTCCTGCCCGGATTAAAATACAATATGCTTGATATCCAGGCAGCAATGGGAATTCACCAGCTAAAAAAACTGGACAGATTTATAGAAACAAGAAAAAATATTGCGCAGAAATACGACAAGGCATTGAAAGACATTCCAGAAGTAATCATTCCCGGAAGAGTTGATTATGAGTGCCTCCATGCCTGGCATCTCTATATAATAAAACTCAGGCTTGAAATGCTCAAAATCAGCAGGAATGAATTTATTGAAGAATTAAAAAAGGAAAATATCGGAACAGGCATACATTTTACCGCTGTTCATCTTAACCCCTTTTACGAAAAAGAGTTTGGGTTTAAAAGAGGGGATTTTCCAAATGCTGAATTTGCCTCTGACAGGATAATCTCTATTCCGCTTTACCCGCGAATGAAGGATGAAGACGTTGATTACGTGATAGACAAAATAAAAAAGATTGTGAAATTAAACAAGAGATAATATAAATAATAAAACTTACAATAAATTACTTTAAGAAAAATGGAAGAAAAACAGGAAATAACAGCAGATAAAAAGAATCATCAATCACCTTACCTTAGCATAGTAGTCCCTGTTTGCAATGAACAGGAAAACCTCGCTCATCTCTACTCAAGATTAAAAAAGACCCTTGATAGCCTCAACTCATCATATGAAATCATTTTCATTGATGATGGCAGCAGGGATAAGTCATGGGACATCCTTGAGGATTTCAGGAACAAGGATAATCTTATAAAAATATTTCAATTTAACCGCAACTATGGTCAGCATACAGCAATTCTTGCAGGTTTTGAACTGTCAAGAGGAGAAGTAATTGTAACCATAGACGCAGACCTTCAGAACCCTCCTGAAGAAATTCCCAAGCTTTTAAAAGAGATTGAAAATGGCCATGACGTTGTTGGAGGATTGAGAAAGAACAGAAAAGACCCTTTTTTAAGAAAATTTATATCCAAGGTAGGTAATAAGGTTCTTGCAAAAATAACTGGAATAAAGCTTAAAGATTACGGGTGCATGTTGAGGGCTTACAGGAAAGAAGTGGTAAAAAGGATATGCGATGTCAATGAGTTCTCAAGTTTTTTTATTCCGGCGCTTGCTTACACATATGCCAACAATCTGATAGAAATCGTTGTAGAACATAATGAGAGGCTTGAGGGAAAATCAAAATATAACTTATTAAAACTTGCAAAGCTTAATTTTGACATTCTGACAAGTTTTTCTCTTATACCAATTCAGATTATAACACTTTTAGGCTTCTTTATTGGTCTGACCGGAGGAACATTTGGGGGAATCCTTATCCTTTTAAAAATATTTTTCAATGCATCAAACGGATTTCTTACCCTTATTTCTATCCTTGCAGCGTTTACAGGACTTCAGGTTTTCCTTCTTGGATTAATAGGTGAATATATTGGAAGAATCTATGTTGAGGTAAGGAAAAGGCCCCGTTATATTATCAACGAAAAAAATAATTCTTGAAAATGCGAATATTAGTTTTTGGTTATCACAATGTTTGCCATGTATGTCTTGAAGAACTTCTCAGACTTGATGAAAACGTAATTGGTATTGTAACCCACAGCGATGACCCAAATGAAAATATATGGTTTAAATCAGTTTATGAATTAGCTGCTAAAAACAATATTCCTGTTTTTTCCCCTTCTGATGTAAAAGAAGACAGTTTTTATGAAACAGTAAAGAAACTTGATCCGGAGATAATTTTTTCATTTTACTATCGCTATATTATACCTGAGAAGATTCTGAAAATACCTCGCTATGGTTCCATAAACCTCCACGGTTCCCTGCTTCCAAAGTACAGAGGGAGATGCCCTGTTAACTGGGTATTGGTAAATGGCGAGAAAATAACAGGTGCGACACTTCACTATATGGAAAAAAGTCCTGACACAGGAGATATAATCTCTCAGAAAGAGGTGCCAATTTCAGATAATGACGATGCCTTTACACTCTTTAATAAAATTACTGAAGCAGCAAATATCCTTTTTAATGAAACATGGCCTCTCATAAAATCAGGGAAATCTAAGAGGATTCCCCAGGACCCGGCAAAGGCAACATATTTTTCAGGAAGGAAACCTGACGACGGACTGATAGACTGGAAAAAAAGTTCAGAAGAAATTCATAACCTGATACGTGCAGTCACACACCCCTATCCCGGAGCATTTACCTTTTATAAAGGGAAAAAGCTATTTATCTGGAAATCAGTATTGATATCAGATATAGATAACTGCAATAAACTCTCAGGAACAATCTTAAAAATTGATAGTGTAAACGGGATGGTTGTCAAAACAGGTACTGATTGCATTGGAATTAAGTCCCTTCAATTTCAGGAAGAAGAAGAGATAAGAGAAAAAAAACTATATAAATATTTCTCTCATACAGAGGGAAAACTTCTCGGAAATTAAATAAATAAGGAGGATTTTCATTGAAAGTATTAATTACAGGAGGAGCAGGTTTTCTGGGGTCCCATCTTGGAGATGCGTTTCTCGCAAAAGGCGATGAGGTCTTTGTTCTTGACCAGGCAAAGGATTTTAAAATCAGGCATAATCTTGGAAACCCAAAGTTCCATTACTTCCAGGACTCAATCCTTAACGAAGAAATACTCGACAGTCTTGTTTTTAAAACAGACCTTATTTATCATATGGCTGCTGTGGTCGGTGTGGAACACTATGTTGGAGACCCATATAATGTCTTAAATGTAAATATCAACGGAACGCAGAACGTCCTGAAGGCTGCTTTCAAATACAACAAGAAGATTATATTCACTTCCACCTCTGAAGTTTATGGCAGGAACCCGAAGGTTCCATTCAGCGAAGACGACGACAGGGTTCTTGGTTCCACAAGAATAGACAGGTGGTGCTATTCCACATCAAAGGCAGCAGGAGAACATTTCTGCTTTGCCTATTATAAAATGGGTTTGCCTGTTGTAATTTTAAGGTATTTCAATGTTTACGGACCAAGACTTGATAAAATTGATGTGGGAAGAATATTAACTATTTTTATGGGGCAGATTTTAAGAAATGAACTCCTCTCTGTCATAGGTGACGGGATGCAGACGAGGTGTTTTACTTATATAGACGACGCAATAAAGGCAACCGTCGCAGCAGGGTTATTAAAGGAGGCTGAAGGAAAGATATTCAATGTCGGGGATGAAAAAGAAACTACAATTAAAGAACTGGCAGAGAGAATGATAAAAATCTCAGGAGCAAATACTACCATAAAATATGTGACAAAAGAATCAGTATACGGAGACAGCTATGAAGATATACAAAGGAGGGTTCCAAAGGTAGAATTAATGAACAATATTTTAAAAGTCCACGCAGAAACTTCTCTTGACGATGGGTTGAGAACGACAATCGAATGGTTTAGAGCCATAGGGAAAAACTTTTAGAAACTGGAAAAGATGAACCTCAGCATAAAAGTTGATGTGGATACCTATCAGGGGATGAAAGAAGGAGTTCCTAACCTTTTAGAAATTTTCGGAAAGATGAAAATCAGGGCTTCATTTTTTATTGCTATGGGCCCTGACAATTCAGGAAAAGCAATCAAAAGAATTTTCAGAAAAGGTTTTTTAAATAAAATGCTCCGCACAAAAGCCCCGAGTGCATACGGGATAAAAACTCTATTATACGGCACTCTCCTCCCGGCACCTCTTATTGGAAAAAACTTTGATGCTCTGTTTCTGGAAATAAAAAATTCAGGGCACGAAGTCGGTATTCACGGGTACGACCATGTAAAATGGCAGGATGAACTGGATTTCATGAATTATAACGAATTTAAGGATGAGTTTAAAAAAGCTGTTGACGAATATATACGCATATTCAAAACCAACCCCACCTCATCAGCTGCCCCTGCATGGAAATGTAATGAAATAAGCTTTTCAATTGAAGATGAAAACAACCTTCTCTATCACAGCGACACAAGAGGGGAGCATCCCTATTTCGTTAAATTCTCATCTTCAATTTTCAAAACCCTTGAGATACCAACTACCCTTCCAACGCTTGATGAGATTTACGGTCTTGAAGGCTTCTCAGAAAATAACATAATCCCCTTCTATCTCTCTCAGCTTAATAACGACAAATTGAATGTTCTGACCATCCATGCTGAAATGGAAGGAAAATGGAAAAAAGAGCTTTTTGAGGAATTTCTAAAAAAAACATCTGAACTTAACTGCAATTTTATTACACTGGAAAAAGCGGCGGGGAAATTAATGGCTTCAAAAGAAAATATTCCTGTCTGCGAAGCATCGCAGTCGGTTATACTTGGAAGAAGCGGCAAGGTCTTCTGCCAAAAACCCTGAATAATGTCTCCAACACACTCTTTTTCAAAAATATATGGAAGAAAACTCAATAAATTCTCACGAAAATAGAATAATCTCTTTATTGCTTATAATCAGCATAATACTCCTTGGCACTTTCCTTCGGATTTTTATGTTAGGAGATATTGGATTTTGGGGAGATGAGATCCAGTCAGTATCATTTGCTAAAAAAAATATATCAACACTGCTGCAGTACATCTCGAAAACAGAATTCTCCCCTCCCTTAAACTACATAGTCCTCCACTTTGCATCTTATTTTGGGAAAAGCGAATTTATATTCAGGCTTCCTCTTGCCCTTTCAGGCATAATAACAATTTATGTAATTTACAAACTTGGCAGCCTGCTTTTTACATCTAAAGAGGGACTGGTAAGCGCATTTTTGCTTGCAATCTCCCCTTTCCATACCCTCTATTCGCGCGATGCCAGAATGTATTCACTGTTCACTCTTTTCTCTTTATCTTCATATCTGTTTTTTTATCTCGCATCAAAAAATAATAAATTGTTTCTATGGATATTATATTCTTTCAGCATCACCCTTTCTCTTTACACTCACTACTTTATGGTTTTTGTAATATTTTCCCAATTTATCATTGTCTTTATCTTTATCTCTGAAGGCGCTCAGTTTTTTGGACGAATAGCCTCAAAATTCTTTTTATCACTCGCTTTTTCTTTCCTGCTCTTTCTACCATGGATTCCATCATTGATCCGACAGTTATCTATCAATCAGCAATTCATCACAAAAGTATCAGTATCAGGAGTTCTCCTGTGGATAATTGATGAAACTTTCAGATGGCTTGGAACAGGAACATTACCCGGAATGTTTTTCTTCTTGCTGATTGTTGCCTCAGGAATTCTTTTTTCTATTAAAACCTTCAGGCACCAGACCTTCCTCCTTTTATCTGCATTCTCAATCCCAATACCTTTTACAATTTTTCTTGTAATATTTCGCAACTGGCTTTTTCAGCCAAGATACATCCTTTTCATACTCCCATTTTATTTAGTCCTTGCTGCGAGAGGAATATGCGAAACAGGAACTAGATTAAAACGCTTTAAAATAAAAGAATCTTTATCAATTTTTCTGCTGCTAGTAACTATATTCTATCTTTCACTTTCTCAGGTAGAAAATATCTTCTCCCTTGAAAAAGAAAACTGGAAAGATGCTGCTTCATATATCTCCAGAAATATGCACCACAAGGAACTTCTTATTGTTCAGCCGTCATGGGGTTTCTGGGCACTTGATTATTACAAGAGCTTGAATTATTCTGATACATCGTTAGCAGATGAGAATATAAAAAAAACCGGTGTATGGTTTGTAAAACCCTATGATGGCAAGCCAGGAAAAGATTTAGAGAAAACCACTGGTTCACCTTTTACACTGAAAAGAAGCTTTAAAGGATGGAATACAATAAATATTTGGTATTCCTCTTCAAATCTCGAAGAATTAAACTTTCCATTTTTATCGTTTCGCAATACAAATAAAATGGAAAATAAATATGATAGAGAATTTAAAATGGACTGGTCATGGTTTTCATCATCTGGCAAATCTCCAAAGTATTCATTCTCAGAAAATTCTTTTATCCTGGTTTCAAAATCTCCGTTAAAAAACTATCTGCTTTTATCATCTCCGATTCTGCTTTCAGATTCTGACTCAGCTATAAATCATAAATCTTTTAATGGCTTATACTGCTCAGCGAGAATCAAAGCATCAAGCCGCAAAATATTACCCAGAATGGACTTATACTTTTATAACAAAAATAAGGAAAATATATCTATTGCTGGATTGGAAACTAAAGGTTTTATGACAGGCGATTTCACCCACTGGGGATGGATAAGCGAACCTGTAAATATTCCCAGCAATGCGTTTTTCGTTAAAGTAGCTTTTGAAATACCTGAGATTGATAACGAAGGCGAATGGGTGATGTTTGATAATATTAAATTCTACGGTTTTAGCTCCAGTCCTTAGAATCAAGTTTTAAAAATCTTTTCTTGAAAAGAAAAGCCAAATTCCAAAACCCGTCACCCCAGAGGTTTAACTTGCTGTCATCTTCCCTCTTGACATAATAAAATTCAATTGGAATCTCTCTTGTTTTTAAATCCATGTTTTAAAAAACTACTGATTCTTTTCGTTATAGATAAAAAATATTTCATATATTGATTTTCCATGGAATATAATAGGCTAAAATCTGCAAATTATTTGAAAATATCAGAAGCCCTATTATAACCAGCAACAATCCAGAAATTATTTCAATCTTTCTAAAATGTTTTTTTATGGATTTGAAAAGTTTAAGGAATGTGTTCATTGCAATTGCAGTAATTAAAAACGGAATCCCAAGCCCTAAAGAATAGACCGACAGGAGTAAAATCCCCTGCAAGACTGTATCCCTTGTAGAAGCAAGGGCTAAAATTGCGCCAAGAATCGGACCAATGCATGGAGTCCATCCAAATGCAAAGGCAAATCCAACAAAAAACGAGCCTGCAATCCCGTAAGTTTTTTTCCTGACATTAATCCTTTTTTCAATATCAAGAAATCTTATCCTGAAAATTCCCATCGTATGAAGACCAAATATTATAATTATTATTCCTGCAAGCTGAGTAAAAAGTGATAATTTTGAAAGCAAAAACTTTCCGGCTATTGTGGCAGATGCACCAAGCACCACAAATACAATGGAAAATCCTGCTATAAAAAAAATGGAATTCAAAGTAACTTTGTTTAAATTCTTTTTACCTTCCACTCCTTCTTTGAACTCTTCCATTGATATGCCTGATATAAAGGATATATAAGCAGGTATGAGCGGAAGCACGCACGGCGAGATAAAAGAAAATATTCCTGCAGCAAAGGCTGAAACAAACTCAATGTTATTATCCACTTACATATTCCTTTAATCTTTTAACTTCATCTTTACTTGCTAAAATAACCAGTGTTGAATCTGACTTAATTATTATATCAGGTCCGGGATTGTAAATAAAATCATCTCCTTCAGATTCACGGATTGCAAGCACAGGTATGCCAAACTCTTCATAAACGCCTATCTCTTCTAACCTCTTTCCTATGGCTTTAGATCTCTCAGAAATTTTCACTTCTTCAAATCTGTATATCTCATCTCTCTCTCTCAGCATTTTATCAAGGAAAGTAACAACATGAGGCCTTACCATTTCAGAAACCATCCTTAATCCGCCAATGGCGTTCGGAGACACTACTGAATCAGCTCCTGCTTTAATCATCTTTGACCTTGATTGCGGATCAATCACTTTTGCAATAATTCTGATATTCTTGTTCAGTTCTCGCGCTGTAACTGTTACAAACAGATTGTCTTTATCATCAGGAAGGGCTGTCGCAATCCCTTTTGCGTGCTTTATGCCTGCTTTCAGAAGTATATCATCATCAGTTGCATCTCCTATTATGTAATGGAATTTCCCCTCTTTTTTAATCCGCTCAAAATTTTCATCCTCCTTGTCTATAACTACAAAGTCTCTCCCTGTTACAAGCAGTTCTTCAATTATAAAAAACCCTGTTGAACCTGCACCGCAAACAATGAAATGTCCCCTTTTTTTCTCAATCTCTTTTTCCATTTTTTTCCTCCATAAAACCTTTGTAAGGTCTCCCTCAACAATAAAAGCTGTAATAGTACTCATTCCATAAAGAAGAACACCCATTCCTGAAAATATAAGAAAAATTGTATATATCCTTCCTGCAGGGTTATGGCTTAAATCAAATATTTCACCATACCCAACAGTTGCAATAGTAATAATTGTCATATAAGCACAATCAAGAAGACTCCAGTAATTGTCTGTTGCTATTCCTACAATCATATAGCCTGATGTTCCAATAACAATTACTGCAACTATTAAAAAAACAGCCTGAAATATCCGTTGCATTTCTTTACCTCTCCTGAAACCATTATTTGAAAAAATTAACTCAAAATAGACTTACAGTCAATCACTTGCTTACACTAATTTTTAATTTAAACTGAGTCTCAAAAAACTTCAATAAAAATAAGCGGTTACAATTCGTTTGACTTTTTTAAAAACAGCTTGATATTAATGTTATGTAGCTACAGGCTTTAGCCTGCGAAAAATTATTCTCACTAAGTTAGAAACACATGGAACAGATAAGAAAAAAAAAGAGGCGTGCAGCTTCATATTCTATAATAAGCAATTCTACCCTTATTGTACTAAAAGGTATTGCAGGCTTCGTCACTGGCTCTATTAGTATAATCGCTGAATCAATTCATTCCGCAGTAGATCTTTTAGCTGCTGTAATCGCTTATGTGGCAGTTAGTTATTCAAGCAATCCTCCAGATAAAAAACATCCTTATGGCCATGGAAAGATTGAGAATATAGCAGGAGCTATAGAAGCAATTTTAATATTTGCTGCAGCTGGATATATAATATATGAATCGATTTTGAAAATGACCAAAGGGTTTGAGCTGGAAGCACTCGGATTGGGAATATTTGTTATGTTTATTTCAGTAGTGGTTAATATCCTTGTGTCTCGGTATCTTTTGAAGGTCGCACGTGAAACTTCATCAATTGCCCTTGAAGCTGATGCTGCTCATCTTACAACAGATGTATATACTTCATTAGGAGTTTTTGCAGGGCTTTTTGCTGTCAAATTGACAGGCTATAATATTCTTGACCCGATAATTGCCATAGCTGTAGCACTCTTTATTATAAGAGCTGCATATCTGATAACCAAAAAAACTGTTCTTGATCTTGTAGATTATTCAATTCCTGATGAAGAGGCTGAAAAAATCAGAAAAATTCTCAAAGAGCATCAGGATAAGTTTATAAGCTATCATAAATTCAGGTCAAGAAAATCAGGCAGTGAAAGACAGATTGACTTACATCTTGTAATGGCAAACGGAATAAGCCTCAGTGATGCACATAAATTCTGCACTCATATCGAGAAGGATATTGAGAGAATTCTTCCAGGTTCAATAGTTACAATCCACGTAGAACCAGCATAGGGAAAATCCTAAATACTAAATCCGAAATCCTAAACAAATTCAAATGACCAAAATTCAAATCTCAAAGCAGTTCAGAACATTGAAATTTTGAATTTTGATATTGTTTAGGATTTAGATATTAGAATTTAGAATTTTTATTCTGATGCTATCCACTCCGTCTCCCCTATCCCTTTTGCAAAACAGATGTAGCGGACTTTCTTTGGAGTGATTTTTATCAGCTTCATCAACTGCGGCGGCGGTGGGTTTATCCCCTTCATCTCCTTTTTAAAGCTCTCAATCTCTTCTTTGAAAAGCTGAAAGGCTTTCATTATTTCTTCTTTGTGCTGAACAGTATAGATTTTTGCCTCTCCCTCATAATTTATTCCCCTCACAGCCCTCATAGTTCTATGCGGAGAATATATGCTCAGTGCAACTCTCGAATTTTCCCTGATGTTATCAATCTTTCCTCCCCCCTCAGTCATTATGTAAATTGTCATTCCGTCATTTTTGTAATCAACTGCTGTTGCCCTTGGCACACCTTCTTTATTTACAGTACAAAGAACACAGACATTGTTTAATTTAAGATAATTTACAATTTCATTTTCCAGCTCTTCACGGCTCGGTTTTGCAGGCTCAAGGCCCAATCCCTTCATATAGGAATCAAGAATTTCTTTTTTCAACTCCGGAGTGAGTTCCATTAACAGATCCTCCTTTTCATTAAATCAGTTTATTTCTCTCAAAATCACCCTTGCAGGCGCGCCATCTCCTCCACTAATTTTAAGTGGCAGGCATATAAGCTCATATTCTCCCTGTGAAACTTTTAAAAGATTAATCCCTTCAAGGAGAATGACTCCGTTTCCCAGCAATATATGGTGGGCAGGAGCGCCTGGTATCCCAAAACCCTCAACAGAGAGGTAGTCTATTCCAAGCAGTTTAACTCCTGCTTCTACAATAAATTTAGCTGCCTTATCAGTTATGTAAACAAATTCCTTAAAGAATTTTTTCCTTCTCTCCCAGATTTTAGAGTTTGTTGTCTTGAATAAAACTCTCTCTTTTCCTTCCAAATTCAGTTTATTAATATCTTTTATATTGATTTTCTTCTCAGCATCTATTTCAAATACCCATGCCTTTCCTATAAAAATCCCCAGCGGAATTTCATCCATTTTCTTCCCCTTTTTAAGAAAATGGTAAGGAGCATCTACATGGGTACCGGTATGAGACCCAAATGAAATGCGCGACACATTGCAGGAACTTCCCTTTGAAATCTGGCGGTTTGGTCTTATCTTGACTTTCGGGTCTCTTGGCCATGCATGCATCCCCTCAAAAATAGGAACTGAGATATCGTAAATTTTCATCAGTTTCTTTCAGAAAAGAGTCGAAAATAACTTACCTATTCAGAGGTTGAAGTTAGTTCTGAAAATTTCGCCACTAAGACAGTTCTTAATCATGCTATTTGCTCGCTGTCAATTATAATTTTGAATTCTTGCTTTTCCTTAGAGCTTGTTAAAAGAGAAAATGTTAACTCCTTCAATCCTCTTGCAAAACTTAACGATTTTCAGGAAGCAGGTCGTATATTGTATAAATGAGGCCTAATTAATTTCTGTACAATCAGTAGGTATAAAGCCCCAAATCAGCGGCGCGGTTGTATCGCGTCCGCTGGAGCGATTTATTAAATTGAAGCAATCTGGTACAAGGCAGTTTGATTGATTTGGACTTCCTGAGATATATCTTAATTGCCGAGAGCCGGAATCGAACCGGCACAGAGCTAAGCTCCGAGGGATTTTAAGTCCCTTGCGTCTACCAATTCCGCCATCCCGGCAAGAAATTGTTTCAATGCCTTTTCTTATAGACAATAAAATTAAAAGTCAAATTCTTTTTTATGACCTGCATTAGCAAGTTAAAAACAACAGCGGTTAATAGCAACGTTAAAATGTAATGTTGCAAAAAAATATAGACTTTTTAAAAGTACTTTTGTATATTTCAAAATCTGAATAGGCACGTAGCTCAGCGGTAGAGTGCTGCCTTGACACGGCAGAGGCCAGGGGTTCGACACCCCTCGTGCCTATTAATTAATTTTATGAGGAGAAAAAAGAGAAAATAAATCTTATGAGTCAAGTCCAGATCGCCCTTGAGGATGGCAGAACACACACAGTCTCATCAGGAAAATCAGTAGCAGAAATTCTTTCTTCTATTAATTCAAAATCCTTGGAAAATATCATTGCATGCAAGGTTGATGGTGCCCTTGAGGATTTAAGTTATATAGTTGACAAAAACATATCCTTAGAGACAATTTCAAAAAACTCTCAGGAAGGCCTTGAAATCCTGCGCCACAGCACTTCCCATATAATGGCTCAGGCGGTTAAGGAACTTTACCCTGAAACCAAAGTCGCAATTGGTCCGGCAATAGAAAACGGATTCTACTACGACTTTGACAGAACTACCCCTTTCACTCCACAGGACCTTGAAAAAATAGAAAATAAAATGGAAGAAATAATCAGGTCAGGTTCTGCGTTCAAAAAAAATATATTTAAAAAAGAAAATGCAATAAAATATTTCCAGTCAAAAGGTGAAATCTATAAGGTTGAGCTTTTGGAAGAAATTCCTCAGGGAGAGGTTACTGTTTATGAGCAGGGAAGTTTCACAGACCTTTGCCGCGGGCCCCACATTCCTAAAACCTCATTTGTTTCCTCATTCAAACTTCTCAGTGTAGCCGGAGCCTACTGGCGGGGCAATGAAAAAAAACAGATGCTTCAGAGAATCTACGGAATATCCTTTTTTGATTCCTCAGAGCTTGAAAACTATTTAAAAAACTTAGAAGAAGCAAGAAAAAGAGACCACAGAAAGATTGGAAAAGAGCTTGAACTCTTCAGCATTCATGATGAAATTGGGCCTGGTCTGGTTGTATATCACCCAAAAGGTGCAATGCTCAGAACAATGCTTGAAGATTTTGAAAAAAAAGAGCACCTGAAAAGAGGATATCAGATAGTAATTGGTCCGACTCTTTTAAAATTAGACCTATGGAAACAATCAGGGCATTATGACAACTACCGTGAGATGATGTATTTCACAGAAATAGAAGGACAAACTTACGGAATAAAACCTATGAACTGTATTTCCCATATGCTGATATACAAGAGCAAGACAAGGAGCTATCGTGACCTACCTTTAAGGTTTTTTGAACTTGGAACTGTTCACCGCCATGAAAAATCCGGTGTCCTTCATGGGTTGCTTAGAGTAAGAGGGTTCACACAGGACGATGCTCACATACTTTGTACTCCTGAACAACTTCAGGATGAAATCTCAGGAATTATTGACTTTGTTGATTATGTGATGAGAATATTTAAATTTGAATATATATTAGAATTAAGCACAAAACCTGAAAAATCCATTGGCAGTGATGAGGATTGGAAAAGAGCTACCAATGCTCTGGTTTCTGCCCTTAATAAAAGAGGGCTAGGATTTGAGACATGTGTTGGAGAGGGAGCATTTTATGGCCCTAAAATAGATATAAAACTTAAAGATATACTTGGAAGACTATGGCAGTGTGCAACAATCCAGTGTGATTTTGCTCTTCCTGAAAGATTTGACCTCTCCTACACAGACCACGATGGAAAACCATACAGGCCTGTAATGCTCCATCGTGTAATACTGGGTTCAATGGAAAGATTCCTTGGGATTTTAATAGAACATTTTGCTGGAGCTTTCCCAACCTGGCTTGCTCCGGTTCAGTCAAGAATATTGACAATTACCAACAAAGTAGACCAGTATGGAGAGAAAATAAAAAGTTTGCTAATCAATGAAGGAATCCGTTGCGAATTTGATTCAAGAAATGAAAAAATTTCATTCAAAATCAGAGAAGCACAGCTTCAGAAAATTCCTTATTTTCTTATAGTAGGAAAAAGGGAGGAAAAAGAAGAAACAGTTTCAGTAAGGCTTAGAGACGGAAGAGACTTAGGTTCTACCCCCATTTCAGAAGTAATCAGAATGATTAATAACGATATTACTTCAAAGAAACTATTACCAGGAGGTGATATAGTATAATCAAAAGAGTAAGAGTCAATGAGAAAATAATTGCTAAGGAGATAAGAGTAATTTCATCATCAGGTGAGCAGCTTGGAATCCTTACACCTGCTGAAGCATTAAAAATTGCCCAAAACGAAGGGTTAGACCTTGTAGAAATAGCTCCATCAGCAAACCCTTCTGTATGCAAAGTTATGGACTATGGTAAATTTTTATTTCAGCAGAAAAAGAAATCACACGATTCAAGAAAGAAACAAAAGATTTTCCATGTCAAAGAGGTAAAGTTAAGGCCTAAAACAGAAAAACACGATATCGAATTTAAAACAAAGCATATAGAAAGATTTCTGAAGTTAGGTGATAAGGCAAAGGTTATAGTAATGTTCCATGGAAGAGAGTTGGCTTACACCAATATTGGAAGAGAAATACTTGGGAAAATAGCAGACGCTGTAAAGGAACTTGGTGTAATTGAGCAACCTCCAAGGCTTGAAGGAAGTAACATGACTATGATTCTGAGCCCAAAACATAACTAAAGAAAAGATAACTGGATAATATAAATAGTTTGGTTCTTTAATAGTCTAATTTCTTATCATCTTCAGGTTTCTAACGAGAATAAACTAATTATTTGCCAATGATCTTTTAGAGCAACCAGGACAAATGATTCAAAAAGCATTTAAAGGCATAGGTGTTTCTCCAGGAATAGTAATCGGAAAGGCTTATCTCCTAAACCGTGAAATTGAATCAATTCCGAAGTATAGGCTTGGAGAACACGAGAAAGAAAAAGAAATTCAGCGTTTTAAAGAAGCAATCAATCTTTCAATCAGTCAGATTAAAAGCATCAAGGAACGTCTTTCCAAGGCTCTCGGGCAGGAACATGTCTACATTTTTGATGCCAAAATATTGATGCTTCAGGACGAAACGCTTCACAAAAAGGTTACAGAAAACATAATGCATAAGAAAATGAATGCAGAGTGGGCTCTTTCAGAATCTATCGGGGATCTGGTCAATATTTTTTCTAGCTTTGATGATGAATATTTAAAAGAACGAAGAACTGATATTGATAATCTTGGTAAAAGGATACTTGCAAACCTTATGGGACATGAACATGAAAGTATATCAGACATTAAAGAAAAGGTTATAGTTATTGCTCATGACCTTGCCCCTTCAGACACAGCCCAGATGCAGAAAGACAAGGTAACTGCCTTTGCCACTGATATTGGTGGTAAAACCTCGCATACAGCTATTATGGCAAGATGCCTGGAAATCCCTGCTGTCGTAGGTTTGGAAAATATAACTAACTATGCTAAAAACGGAGATAATATTATTGTTGACGGAAACTCTGGAGAAGTTCTGATAAATCCGGATGAGCACACATATCAAACCTATTTAGAAAGGCAAATTGAATTTAATGTTTTTCAGCAGGACCTTTATAAGTTAAAGGATTTACCTGCAGTGACTTTGGATGGTCAAAGAATAAACATAACTGCTAATATCGAACTGTCAAAAGAAATTGATGCTGTTACAGACCATGGTGCTGATGGAATAGGGTTGTACAGAACGGAATTTTTATATTTAAACCGAAAAACTCTTCCTTCTGAAGAAGAACAGTTTGAAAACTACAGAGTTGTTGCAAAAAAAATTGCACCACTTCCTGCTATTCTTCGCACTCTTGACTTAGGAGGCGACAAATTCCTTTCCCACTTGGACCTTGCAGAAGAAATGAATCCTGCTATGGGTCTCAGGGCTATAAGGTTCTGCCTTGACCAACCATGGATTTTCAAAACTCAGCTAAGAGCAATTTTGAGGGCAAGTATTTATGGCAACCTGAAAATAATGTATCCTATGATTTCTGGAATCAATGAATTAACAAAAGCCAATTCAATACTTGAAGAGTGCAAAAAAGAATTAAGGAAAGAAGGAAAACCGTTCAACGAAAACATTCCGGTTGGAATAATGATTGAAGTCCCAACCGCTGCCCTGACTGCAGATATTCTTGCAAAAGAAGTCGATTTTTTCAGTATTGGAACAAATGACCTGATCCAGTATTCACTCGCTATTGACCGCGTAAATGAAAAAGTAGCATATCTTTACGACCCGCTTCATCCTGCAATTTTAAGATTAATAAAAAATGTAATAGATTCAGCAAAAGAAGAAAGCATCCCAACCTGTCTATGCGGTGAAATGGGAGGTGAAACATTATATAGTTTAATCCTTATTGGCTTAGGTATTGATGAACTAAGCATGAATCCAAGCTCTATCTTAACCATAAAAAAAATGATAAGAGCTATTACTTTAGAAGAAGCAAAAAGAATTGCAAACCATGCTCTTACCCTAAAAACTTCAAAGGAGATAGAAGACTATGTGAAAAAGGAAATAAAAAATAAATTTCACAACAAGTTCATATTCAACTAAATCAACAAATAACTACAACTTTTTTAGAGGAGTTCTACTGTGAGCAGAAAAGATTTTTTATTTACGTCAGAATCTGTAACAGAAGGGCATCCAGATAAAATAGCAGATCAGATATCTGATGCTGTTTTAGATGCTGTTATCAGTCAAGATCCTAATTCAAGGGTTGCCTGCGAAACTATGGTAACCACTGGAATGGTAGTTATAGCAGGAGAAATAACTACAAAAGCAATTATAGACATTCCTAAAACAGCAAGGGAAACTATCAGGGAGATAGGATATACAAGGGCTAAATACGGATTTGACTGCGAAACATGTGCAGTTCTTACCTCGATTGATAAGCAGTCACCTGATATAGCTCAGGGAGTAGATGCATCAGACGCCAAACCTCAGGGAGCAGGTGACCAGGGACTTATGTTCGGATATGCCTGCGATGAAACACCCGAGCTTATGCCAATGCCAATATCACTCGCACATAAGCTGGCTCTGAAATTATCAGAAATGAGAAAAAACAATGTATTAAATTACCTCAGGCCAGACGGAAAAACACAGGTAACAGTGGAATATGTTGATGGAATGCCTGCAAGGATTGATACGGTAATAGTATCTTCACAGCACGGTCCTGATATCACTCCAAAAGAAATGAAAGCAGATATTATTGAAAAAATAATAAAACCTGTTATGCCTAAAGGGCTTTTCAATGAGAATGATGCGACAATTTACATAAATCCAACCGGAAGATTCGTAGTTGGCGGGCCTATGGGCGACTGCGGGTTAACAGGAAGAAAAATAATCGTTGATACTTATGGGGGGGTTGGAAGCCATGGTGGCGGAGCTTTTTCCGGAAAGGACCCATCCAAGGTTGACAGGTCTGCTTCCTATATGGCAAGGCATATTGCAAAAAACATTGTAGCTTCAGGTGTTGCAAAAAAATGTGAAGTACAGTTGGCATATGCAATAGGAATTGCTGAGCCTGTTTCCATTATGATTGATACATTCAATACCGGAAAAATTTCTCTTGCTGAACTTAGAAAAATTGTAAGAGATACTTTTGACTTAACTCCATCAGGTATAATTAAATACCTTGATTTAAAACGTCCTATTTATAAAAAGACTGCTGCTTATGGACATTTTGGAAGAAATGAACCTGAGTTTACATGGGAAAAAATAAATAAGGCTGAAGAAATAAGGAAGGCAGCGGGATTCTAACGTAAAAGCATAAATCAAAATAAGTAAAAAGGAGTAAATTAGTGAATTATGATGTCAAAGATTTAGGACTTTCCAAAATTGGAAAGCTTCGCATTGAGTGGGCAAATCAGGAAATGCCGGTACTGAATCTCATTAAAAAAAGATTTGAAAAAGAAAAACCCCTTAAAGGTCTGAGATTAGGCGCATGCCTGCACGTTACAACAGAAACAGCAAACCTAATGATAACTCTGAAAGCAGGCGGGGCATCTGTTGCAGTATGTGCCTCAAACCCATTAAGCACGCAGGATGATGTGGCAGCATCGCTTGTAAGGGATTTCAACATACCTGCTTTCGCCATAAAAGGTGAAGACAATAAAACATATTATAAACATATAAACAGCATCCTTGGCTTCAACCCACATATTACAATGGATGATGGAGCTGATTTGGTGTCAGAGGTACATACAAAAAGAAAAGATTTGGCAAAAAATATTATTGGAGGAACAGAGGAAACCACTACAGGAGTAATAAGATTAAGAAGCATGGCTGAAAAAGGAGTCTTAATGTTTCCTGTTATTTCAGTAAATGATGCAAATACCAAGCACTTTTTTGATAACAGATATGGAACAGGTCAGAGTACAATCGATGGTATTATGCGTGCTACAAATAGGATGATAGCAGGCTCACGTTTCGTTGTCTGTGGCTATGGATGGTGCGGTCGTGGAGTTGCAATGCGGGCAAATGGCATGGGTGCAAGAGTAATTGTAACTGAAGTAAACCCATTAAAAGCCATTGAAGCAGTTATGGATGGTTATGATGTTATGCCGATCGCGGAGGCTGCAAAGATTGGTGACTTTTTTGTTACTCTTACCGGAGATATAAATGTAATTAGAAAAGAACATTTCCCAAAAATGAAGGATGGGGCAATTGTTGCAAACTCCGGACATTTTAATGTTGAAATTGATCTGAAAGGACTTAACCATCTGGCAAAGAAAAAAAGAATAGTCAGAGAATTTGTTGAGGAATACACATTAAAAGATGGCAGAAAAATAAATGTTCTTGGAGAAGGGAGATTAATCAATTTAGCCTCCGCAGAGGGACATCCTTCAAGTGTTATGGATATGAGCTTCGCCAATCAGTCTTTGGGAGCAGAATATCTCGCAAAAAACAGTAAGAACCTGCAACGTCAGGTTTATAAAATACCTGAGAAAATTGACGCTGAGATTGCACGACTTAAATTAAAATCAATGGAAATCAAAATAGATAATCTGACAAAAGAACAGCAACATTACCTCTCCTCTTGGGAAATGGGAACCTGATAACAAAGATTAGAGCTAAAATTACTAAGCAAGTATAAAAGGGTTCAAGTATATTAAAAAATAATTTAATGCTTGAACCCTTTTATTTTATTAATTGTTTTTCCAAGAATTTTTCATATTATCAGGCTTTATCGATCATTGCCTTTATCTGGACTTTGCTTTGTGCACCAATGAGATGATCCACAACTGCACCACCTTTAAAAAGCATAAGCGTGGGAATACTCATAACCTTATATTTGGAAGCAATAGAGGGATTATCATCAATATTTAACTTTCCAACCTTAACTTTACCTGAATATTCTTCAGAAATTTCCTCAACTACAGGTGCTACCATTCTACATGGTCCACACCAGGTAGCCCAAAAGTCAACCAGTACCGGAATATCCGATTTCAAAACCTCTTGTTCAAAGTTTTTTTCAGTAATTTCAATCTCTCTTCCCATTTATCCTCCTTTATCAACAAACTATCCCGTAACAGAGATTTGAGGAATTCTTTTGATTGTAGAATTAAGAAAATATTTTTTTATTCTCCTTAACCCATTCTACTAACTTTAATACGCCTTTTTTGGGTTCAATCTCTGGTTTCCAGCCAAGTTCCCTTCTTGCTTTAGAAATATCTGAAATATACACTTTTTGATCGCTTGGCCTCCAATCTCCAAATTCTAATAAACTTCTTTTTCCTGTGGTTTTTTCTAATATATCCAGAAGTTCTAAAAGTGAAAGGGTTTTGGTATATCCGCCACCAGTATTAAAAACCCCGCATTGAATATCACTTTTTAAAAACGCCTCATATGCCCTGATAAGATCAGTTACAAACAAAACATCTCTGACCTGTTTCCCATCCCCATATATTCTGATTGGATTATTCATCATAGTAGCTATTGCAAACCACGAAACCCATCCCTGGTCTTCAACTCCAAACTGCCTTGTTCCGTATATGCATGACATTCTAAAAACACCAATTTTCAATTCATACTGGTGAGAGAAATCCTGCATATAGATATCACCGGTAAGTTTAGAACAGCCATATGGTGTATGCTCACAGAGGTCTATTGAAAAACTTTCAGGGATTCCAAATTTATACTTATCATCAAATCTGTATCTTGTCTTTTCTTCAAAAACTTTTATTTTATTAACATTGTGACCATAAACTTTGTTTGTAGAGCAATAAACTATTGATGGTCTTTTTTTTAATCTTCTTGCTACTTCCAATACATTAAATGTACCCGCCGCATTTACAGAAAAATCAGGTTCAGGATTTACTACGGATGTTGTTACTGCTGTTTGGGCTGCTGCATGAATTATTATCTCAGCATCTGATGCAGCTCTTTTTAAACTTTCAAAACTCCTGACATCCCCTTTTACCAGTTTTATTTTTTTTAATGATTTTAAATAATTCCAGTTAAACCTTGCATTTCTCTCATCTTTTCCAAGCAATTCAGCCCTTGAAAGATTATCAAAAACAACGACATCATAGCCGTTTTTTGAAAAATATTCTGCTGCATGACTTCCTATGAATCCCGCCCCTCCGGTAATTAAAATTTTACTCATTATTATTTTATTACCTCAGATTAAAAATGTGAACTTGTTGCAGTAAAGATTTTTTTTCATAATAATTTTTTTGTATATATGTCAAGCTATTTATAATTTGATGCTGCCTCCAATTTCACGCAAAAGAAACTGTAACATGATACTTGGGAAGGAAAAAATAAACCCCTTCACCTTTCCTGAACACCTTCTCAATGGAGGCAACATTACTTTCTATGTTTCATTTTATAATTTACATTTTCTAAATCTTAAAATTTAAACCTTCAACAAAACTATTCCTTTTCAATAGATTGATTTATAAGAACATTGCTTTTAGCTTTTTACAATTATTAATAACAACTCCTGCCTAAAACTAAAATATTTTTCTTTCCTTGACATTCTTAGATTAAATGACTTATCTATATCAAAATTTTATGCTAACCGTACAAGATAATAAGCATAAAAATTATTTTAATCTATAAAATCTATGGATACCAAGAAGTTAAAGGTTGACTTACAGTTTTATGGTGTGAAGATAGGTAACCTTCAGGAAAAAATAAGGGCTACGGGGGCAGGACCTGCTTCAAATATAACTTTTTCAATCGAAGAAATTCCAATTAATGCCCCTGTAACAGAATTTCTGACTGAATCTTCACCTTATGAAATAAAAAAAGACTCTGAAATCTTTAAACTTTTCAAATCAGATGAATATATTACTGATATCCTATTCCCAAAAACTCCTAATTTTTATAATCAGAAAACTGCAAAAGGAGTTCCCTATTACAAAATAGCCCTTTTTCACGGATGCAAATGCATTGCCACTACTGTTTTTCAGAAGTGTGATTTATGGAGAGAAGGCTTGCAATGCAAATTCTGCGCAATTGAGTTCTCTTTAGAAAATAATAGTACTATCCCTGTTAAATCGCCTGAAGACCTTGCTGAAGTTGCATGGTATGCAAAAACTTATGATGACATTAGTTTTTTTACACTAACAACTGGCTCTTCAAAAAATCCTGAAGGGCTTACCAAACATCTTTGCAATTGTATAAAAGCAATAAAAATAAAGTCAGGTATTCCTATTCACATACAGGTATCTCCAAATGGAAATATCAAAAGTATTAAGGACCTATACGATGCAGGGGCTGACACAATTGGAATCCACATAGAAAGTTTTGATAAGAAAGTAAGAAGCGAAATACTTCCCGGAAAAAACAGGATTGATATTGAAACCTACAAAATATTCTGGAAAGAAGCTGTAAATGTATTTGGAAGGAATCAGGTTAGCAGTTTCATAGTAACAGGAATCGGAGAAAGCACAGACTCAATTTTAGAAGGAAGCAAAATGCTTTGTGAAATGGGAGTCTATCCTTATATTGTCCCACTTCATCCGGTTCCAAATACCCCTTTAAGTTTTAAAAGATCAATTGACCCTGATAAACTAACTGAGATATATGAAAGTGTCAGCAGACTATTAAAAGAAAACAATCTTTCATGGCAAAATTCTCTTGCAGGATGTGTTCGGTGCCGTTCATGCTCGGCACTACCAGAATTTGAAGATATTACCTGATCTTATTAATTTCTCAATTTTTACTTATTTTACTCAACCACGTTGAGAATTCCGCTGAGAGTTGTAAAAGATCGACCTCTATATCTCTGCCGCATCCCTGTAATTTTAAATGACCATGTATACACACCAACTTCTTTCTCGATTGTCCCAAGTTCACTTTCAAAGCCACTAAAGAGTACAGCGAAATGGATAGAAAACATCTTACCAGAGGCAGTAAAGGCATCAGTAGCAAACATTGTACCTGATACAGTGGTACCAGCAGAATCTGTACCGCTAAAAATAAAATCATTATCTACTACTGATACTTTTATAAACTTCTTTCCCATTCTATCAACCTTTATTTTAATCCTGCCAGAGAGTTCTAATGACCTTTTGTCGTTTCCTGTCCCATTAATTGAAAATACTACCTTAGCTTCTTTAGTTTTAGGTATCTTTCCAAGCTTTGAATAGGAAAATGTAAAAGTTGGTCTTTCCCCTACTTTCTGGTTAAGTACTAAACCACTAATCTCACCACCGCTTGGTTGGCTCAAATCAAGAACACTATTTTCCATCTTCAATTCCTTTAAAATGAATTCCTTATTCCTTTCTGAAGCATCTGTTTCAAGATTATAATATTTTGCAGAACTCATTGTTAGAAACAGCACACACAGGGGTGCTATAGCAAAAATACTCAATAGTACTAATCTCTTTTTCCTCATTTCAGCACTCCTCTAAAAATTGGGATACTCCTCGCATCAACTGCTTTGCAGAGCAGATACTGCTATTTCATTTTTAAAAAATGGATGTCCTTCTTGACAAACCCATGGGATTCAAATAATTACACTTCATTAAATTTATAAGTCAATAATATTTTTATGTATCCAAGTTTGTTAGCTATGAAAATCACTAAAATAAACCCTTATGGCCTCCAGCTCGTAACAGAAATACCTTTGACCATTAATAGAAGCGAAATCTATCGCCTCTCAGGAGTCAAGGGTGAAAACAAAAAACTCACGCCCAAGCTCGAAGAAATCATTGATGATAAAATTGCTCAGGCTCAACATCTGATAAATCCTAAAGCACTATATGTTATTAAAGATGTTGCAGAGGTAGAAGAAGAAAAAATTTCATTTCAAGATAAAAACTATCTCAATGTAAAATCTTTCAGAAAGTTTATATCCTCTATCAAAAAAATGGCTATTGCTCTTTGTACTCTTGGGAAATCCATAGATGAAGAGGTTACAATACTTAATGATAAAGGTTCTTATACAGAGGCACTAATCCTTGACGCGATTGGCTCAGTTGCTGTTGAAGATATTGCAAATAAGATTAACTTTCTCATTTGTGAAAAAGCTAATAAATTCGGATTACATACAAGCCAGCGCTTCAGCCCAGGATATGGAAACTTCGAACTTAGTGAGCAGGAAAATATTTTTAATATTATAAATGCTAAAAAAATAAATGTAAGTCTCACAAACTCTTTTATGATGGTTCCTAAAAAATCTGTTTCATTTTGTGTATATTTGGGAAAATTGAAAGAGCACATACCTAAACAATGTACTATTTGCGGCTTAACCGACTGTCAGTTCAAAAGATATTAAGCATTTAATTAACCAATCGAATCAGATTTGTATCAAACATTGGATTAATTCCAATACTATATTAAAAATTGACCTGTTATCTTCTTGATTTATATCTAAGATTTCTTATGATTCGCAACCATTTCCCTTCAGGTATCCCATCAGGAGCGTAAAATACATAAAGAAATTATCCTGAAAAGTCTTTTTGCGTCTAACTTTTTCAATCTATAATATTTAAATACTACCGATTGGTGTAATCAGAGTAATTAATCTTTAACAGTAGACAGAAATCTCTTTTACCCTTTACTTTTAAAAAATTACTTTATATTAAAAAAGTATGATTGATATTCATTGTCATATAATACCTGAAATCGATGACGGACCTAATAGTATAGAAGAATCCCTTGCAATGGCAGATATTGCAGAAAACGATGGGATAAAAACTATAGTGGCAACCCCACATTTTCTTGAAGGGTTATATCAACCTACTTCATATTATATTCTAAACAAAATTAGAAACTTAAACAATTATCTTGCTAGCAACAACATAAACTTAAAAATAATTTCAGGTGCTGACCTTCATATTTCCCATGAAATTGTTGAGAGAATAAAATCAAATGAATTTCTTACCATAAATGGTACAAGATACGTACTCATTGAACTACCATCACAATTTCTCCACGATAAAATAAAAGAACTTCTAAGAAAAATGATTAATAATTCTTTAATACCTATAATAAGTCATCCAGAAAGAAATTATCTTTTCCAACGCTCTCCAAATCTTCTCTATGACTATATAAAAGATGGTGCTTTAGCGCAAGTAACTGCCATGAGCATAACAGGGGATTTCGGATATGAGGCAAAGAGAACAGCAAAAAAAATGATAATTAACCGCCTTGTTCAGATTATTGCCTCCGATGCTCATTCTAAGGAATCAAGGCCACCAATTCTTTCTAAAGCCCTTAATGCCGTCTCCAAAATACTTTCCCCTGATGAAGCCTATGATATGGTTCAAACAATACCAGAAGCTGTTATAAATGACCATAAGGTTTATACTTCCCCCCCTGAAAAAGTTAAAAACCTTTTCTCTTTATTTGTACGTTAAATAGTTTAAACTATAAAATTGACTTATTGTCAATCAGGCCACAATTTGTGCATAAACAGCTTGAATTTACAAATAAAATAATCTATTCAGTTTTTAGTTGCAAAAAGCTGTTAAGTTGAAGTAATGTTGTTAAAATTAAAATCTCAAGAAGGAGATTTGATGATTGTTGGAGAAAGAAAGCCAATCAAAGAAATCCTTGAAATGATAGAAGGATATGAAAGAATTCTTATTGTCGGTTGTGGTACATGCGTAGCAGTGTGCTTTGCAGGAGGAGAAAAGCAGGTAAAAATTCTGGCTTCTGCTTTAAGAATATCAAGAAAACTTAATGGCAAGAAAATAACCATCGAAGAAATAACTGTAGAAAGGCAATGTGAAAAAGAATTTGTTAATGAGTTAAAAAAACTCATCTCCTCAAGTGACGTTATTATATCTCTTGCATGCGGAATTGGAGCTCAGACTTTAACCGAACTCTTTCCAGAAAAAATAACCTTTCCGGGATTAAACACAACATTTATAGGAGCGCCTGTTGAACATGGAATCTGGGCAGAAAGGTGCAGGTCATGCGGAGATTGTATTTTAGACTTAACCGGAGGTATTTGCCCGATTTCAAGATGTTCAAAAAGCCTTTTAAATGGTCCATGCGGCGGAAGTAAAAATAGTAAATGTGAAGTTAATCCAGATATTGATTGCGCATGGCAATTAATTTATAAGAGGTTAAAGCTTATTGGTAAAATTAATCTCATGACAGAAATAATTCCTCCAAAGAAAAGATCTGTAATTGATAATGGTATACCAAGAAAAATAATCAGAGAAGATATAATGATATAATTCCATACATTATCTTAAATCTTATTTTCCATTTGATGAGCTTAAAAAATCTTTTTGAAAAAGGGAAATTCGTTCTAACGGCTGAAGTGGAGCCACCAAAAGGAACTGATGTTTCAAAAATTTTTGAAATATCAGAATCTTTAAGAGGCAAAGTTGACGGATTAAACATTACCGACCAACAGAGCGCTGTAATGCGTCTTGGCTCACTTGCGTCATGCCATCTTCTAATAGAAAAGGGATTTGAAGTCATCTTTCAGGTCACCTGTCGTGACAGGAATTGCATAGCCCTTCAATCAGACCTTTTGAGCGCCTCTGTACTTGGTATAGAGAATGTCCTTATTCTTACAGGTGACCACCCACAGTTAGGAGACCATCCTGATTCTAAACCAGTTTTCGACCTTGATTCTGTCCAGCTTCTTCAGATTGCAAAAACCCTTGAAGGAGGGCACGACTTCGTAGGAAACAAATTGATGAAAGAACCAAATTTTTTTTTAGGAGCAGCCATCAATCCTGGGGCAGACCCGATAGAACCTGAAATTATCAAAGCTGAAAAAAAAGTAAAAGCAGGTGCCTCATTTTTTCAAACCCAAGCTATATACGACTCTGAAAAATTTAAACAATTCATTGAAAAAACAAAACACCTCAATGTCTTTATAATGGCAGGAATTGTTCTTTTGAAATCTGCTAAAATGGCTCGATATATGAATGAAAAAATAGCTGGCGTATGTGTCTCTGATGATATCATTGAACGTATGGAAAAAGCAGATGATAAACGAAAGGAATGTATTGAAATTTCAGTATCCATAATCAAAGGAATTCAAGACTTCTGCCACGGTATTCATTTCATGGCGCTTGGGTGGGAAGACCTAATACCTGAAATCATAAAAAGATTAAATCTTGGCAAATGAAAGAAGAAATTCTTTTAAAAACTGAAAATCTTAAAACCCACTTCATAACAAACAGTGGAACTATTAAGGCTGTTGATGGAGTCAATATTGAAGTTAAAAGAGGAGAGACATTAGGACTTGTAGGAGAATCAGGCTGTGGTAAAAGTGTTACAGCCCTTTCTATTCTACGATTAATTCCAAGCCCTCCAGGAAAAATTGTAAGCGGTAAGATTTATTTTGAAGGCAAAAACCTCTTAGAACTTGAAAATAAAGAAATGAGAAAAATCAGAGGAAATAAAATATCTATGGTCTTTCAGGAGCCGATGACTTCTCTAAATCCGGTCTTTACCATTGGAAATCAGATAGCAGAAGTAATCATACTACATCAAAAACTGAAAAAAAAAGATGCTTATCAAAAAACTATTGAGATGTTAAAAAAAGTAGGTATTCCTTCTCCTGAACAACGTATCAAGGAATATCCTCATCAGATGAGTGGAGGAATGCGGCAGAGGGTTATGATAGCCATGGCACTTTCCTGCAATCCTGAACTTCTCCTTGCAGATGAACCAACAACAGCTCTTGATGTTACAATTCAAGCCCAAATCCTTGAGCTAATAAGCAAACTTAAAAGCGATTTTGGGATGTCTGTTCTTTTAATCACTCATGACTTGGGTGTTGTTGCTGAAGTCTGCCAGAGTGTTGCTATCATGTATGCAGGAAGAATTGTGGAATATGCTGATGTTTATACAATATTCGAAAATCCGTTGCATCCCTATACCAGAGGACTATTAGTATCAGTTAAAAAAGAAGGTAATAATGGAAAAATAAGGGGAAGGCTTTCTACAATTCCAGGAACTGTTCCCAGTCCATTGGACTTGCCAAAGGGATGTAAATTTGCCCCTCGATGTCCGATTGCTGAGCCTGAGCATTTTGAAGAAGAACCACCCTTAGAAGAAATTAATCCAGGGCATCTTGTGGCATGTTTTAAGGCTAAGATAAAATTATAAATCTGCCAGCTTTTGTCCAGATTTAAAAAGAAATAAAAAAGGCATCCCGATAAATCGGGATGCCTTTAATTTTTGCTTTTATTCCTATTTAGTTCATAAAAACCCACTCAAAGTTTACAGACGTAGCATTTCCTGAAGCATCAGGAGCAGAGTTTAAAACCTTAATTACAAGCTTAGCAAATTTCCCCTCTGTTGTTTTAACCCAATAACCATGATTTGCCACAGGAATTACATTAAAGGCAAATCCAGTTGTAGGTGGAGTTGTCATTTGGGTAAGAGTAACTACTCCTGCATCCAGTATTCCTCCATCAAAAGCAACACCACGGAGTTCTGGACTTGAAGGTATGCCAGCAAACTCTAAATCTCCCTGCCCTGAAGCAAGTGTAACTTCAGCTCCCGTTGAGAAATCAAAGTTCCCTGCTCCACTGAAGTGGTTAAGAAGGGTATTATTTTTTACTGTCGGTGTCTGCGGTGAGGTTGAATTCACAGTGAAATTAAAGGGCTGGCTTGAAACTCCCTTCCATGTTACTAGAATACCAACTGGGCCGCTTACACCTGATGGCGGAATAGTAACGTTTACACTGTAAGTCTGGTCAGTAGAGTTCAGCAGTCCACCAATAGTGAAACCTGCTTGAATTCCTCCTATCTTGTAACCGACTTCAGTAGGAGTTCCCTGAGCACCAGGAAAAGAAGTTCGAACTTCTATTATTGTTCCTGCGTTTGCGTTCGTCACTGGAAGGTTATTCACAAAAACTCCTTTTATAGATGGAGCCTGACCCTGTGTTCCTGTCTCACTTACAACACTCACATTGTAGGGAGTGCTGACAATTGTTCCAAGAGTTGCTGTGATAGAAGCATTACCCACAGTCTTTCCTTTAAGTATAGGGTTCCCAAACGAGTCTGTTACGATTTCTGCAATAGCTGGACTGTTAGAATTGAAAGTAATTCCTGTTGGAGGAGGCAGAATATTACCAGAGCTATCTTTTGCAATAACTTGAATGTTTACCTGCTCGTTTACTTTAATAGAGGAAGGACCCTGAAGCTGTAAGCTGGCAACATTAGTTTGACCGCCTGTTGAACTACCCTGAACCAGTATTGTCAGAGAATTACTTATAATGCTTCCACTAATAGCTTTTAAAGTAGCCGTACCAGTCCCAATAGCTTTTACACTGGTAAACCCTGTGCTATCAGTGTAAACATCAATAATTCCTGGAGGCTGTTTATCATAGGTAATACCGCTTGGAGGTGGAACCTGAGCACCAGTTGAATCCTTTGCCTTCACAGCTAATGGAGCAACCGTCCCCTGAGTCATAATTGATGGTGGACCTGAAATTTCAAGAAATGCAACCGCACCACCAGTACTTGTTCCACTAACAACTGTCACCTGAACGACATTACTTACTATATGATTTCCCAATAGAGTATCAATAGAAGCTGTTATGTTTGCTGTTCCTGCTGACACACCAAAGATGACTCCATTCCCGCTCTGGTCAATGAAAACCATTGCCTTGCTTGTGTCACCTGATTCAAATTTCACACCGCTTGCTGGAACAATCATGCCTGTAGCATCTTTGGCTGTAACAGGAGGCATCACAAACTGCTGCCCAACAAAAACTGGTGGCATAGATGGAAGGAACAGAAATGCAATCTCAGCAAAAATTCCTGTTGATTGATTAACAGTAACCTCAATTTCTTTAAATATACTTCCAAGAACAGCTTTTATTTTTGCCTTTCCAGCACTCAGGGCATTCAGTATCGCATTTCCTGCAAAATCAGGTACTACTCCAACTATTGCTAGATTATCTGAGCTGTAAGTTATACCGGTTGCTGGAACAGGCTTACCATACATATCTCTGGCTGTAACAAATAGAGTAAAACTCTGTCCTACATTCAATGGAGGTGGGAAAGGAATGTCCAGAAAAGCTACCTGGCTTGTTCCACCTGTAGATTGTATAACCGAGATATGAACAGTCTTTGATATAGAAGTATTTGTAGCAAGAGCAGCAGTTATATCAGCTTCTCCTTGACCAATTGCGTTAATATTTCCATTATTCGCCGGATCAGGCATAACACTTGCTACACCCGAATTTGATGAAGTATATAATATTGAACCCGGTGCTAATGGAACCTGCATACCATACTGACTTCTTGCCATAACAATTAGTTGAAAAAACTCTCCTACTTTCATCGTAGGAGGTGGTGGATTCATAATATCTAAAAATGCTATCTGACCGCCTCCACCAGTAAAGGCATTTACCGTAACATTAATAGTTTTTGTGAGAGTACCAAGAGTTGCCGTAATGTTTGCGGTACCAGCGCCCATTCCTGTCAACACTGCATTATTGGCAAAATCAGAGCTAACAGAAACTACTGCCGGCTTATCCGTTGTGTATGCTATACCTGCAAGAGACACTGACTTACCACTCTGATCTAATGCCTTAACAAATAAGGTAAAAGTCTGTCCTACTGTCAATGGAGGTGGGAAAGGCATATCCAAGAACATTGCCTGACCACCACCGGTAGATGTTGCTGCAACTTTAACATGTACAGCATTAGCCATGACAACAGACCCATCAGATTTTTTTACACTGGCATGAATATCTGTCTCTCCAGCACCTGCCCCATACAAAACAGCATTGAAACCCTGATCTTTTGATATAGTCACAACCGCAGGATTATCTGATGAATACTCTATATTGAATGGCACAGGCATAGGCATTCCATATTGATTCCGCGCGTTCACAAACACTGTATAAGTTTGACCTACATTCAATGGAGGTGGATATGGCATATCAAGAAATGCCACATCACCAAATCCACTTGTAGGTAAAGGATTAACCTTTACCATTATAGAAGCCTTCTCCGCACCATTAATTTTGGCAACTACCTTGACTGGATTGAGTGGTGTCTCAGCTTGAGCATTTAGCACCAAATTGTTACCCGGATCTTTGGATACTGATACCTTGGATGTATCCTCTGAACTGTATTCTATGCCAAATGGAACAGGCATCGGCATTCCAAAGGAATTACGTGCCATCACAAACACGGTAAAGGTCTGACCAACATTCAGTGGAGGCGGATACGGCATATCCAGGAAAGCAACATCAGCACTGGTTCCACTACTTTGTGCTTTTACGACAATATGTGCCTTTCCTTGAATAGTACCCACACTTGCAGTTATATCAGCCTCGCCCTGACTATTAGCAGTAATAACTGGGTTATTAGTATAGTCAGTTTTTACTGTTACTATATTTGTATCGCTTGAGGAATAAGAAATCCCTGTGGTCGGTACTGGCATACCATAAGAATTCTTTGCATTTACAAAAATAGGAAGTGTCTGATTAATTTCCATTGAAGGAGGAACCTGGAGGTTAATAAATGCTATTTGGTCAAAACCTCCAATACCACCACCAATTTTACCAACTACCTTCAATGTAACTGGGTCACTCTTTACAGTCCCAAGTTCAGCAGTTATCTGTGTTTCCCCTTCAGCAATTGCAGAAACATTCCCTGAACCGCTTGCATCAACAGATGTTGTTGCTACAGATGTATTGCTGGAAACATAGTTAACCCCGATTGGAGGTACTGGCTTTCCATTAGCATCTCTTGCAAGAACATTTAGTGGGGCACTAACACCAACAGGTAAAACAGAGGGTGCAAATACCTTCAGGGAAGCAATAGCTCCGGTTTCCCCGGTTGATTCAGTAACTTTTATTTTAAGTGTATTACTTGTTAAATTCCCGGAAGTCGCTGTTATTTTTGCCTCACCAACAGCTAAAGCATTTACAAATCCATTGCCATTTGCATCAGCTTTAACAGAGATTATATTAGTATTATCTGAAGAGTAGGAAACATTAGAAATAGGCAAGAAGTTTCCTTTTTTATTCTTGGCTGAAGCTGTAATAACAGCATTGGAGCCTACAGTTAAATAACTTGGTCCTGATATCATAAGAGAATCTGCTTCACTTTTAATTTCTTTTACTACGTCTATTTTTAAAGGACTGCTGTCTTTTTCTTCTGTGCTTCCAATTACTTCTACACTACCTTCAGAAAGCCCTGTTATTGAAGCAGTGCCATCATCATTAGTTACTATAGATGCGATTGTTTCATCGTCTATGAAATACTCTATTCCTACTGGGGGAATAGTTTTTTTGCTTTTTGTTTTTGCAGAAGCTGTAATAGTCTCTGTTGCACCAATCAAAATCTGTTTTGGACCTGAAAGCTTCAGAAATAAAATTTTGTCTTTTGTGCTTAGACTATTTACAACTATAGCTTCTGCTGTAGCAGATTTTGATGTATCAACAACACTTACAGCTTTAATTTTTACCTTTGAAGGGCTTGGAACTGTGGAAGGTGCTGTATAAACTCCATAATCAATAATACCGACATTCTCATTTCCACCTTCAATATTATTTACATACCATATAACATCAGTATTAAATGTTCCTGTAACAATTTCTGAAAAAATTGTATTTTCATTTACAGGCACTGTTGCTGATGTTGGAATTATTTTGACAACTACTGGTTTAAACTTTACCTTTGCCAGAGCAAAAACACTTTCATCATTAACTAAATATGCTCTTACTGTTATAATTTTAGCTTTTGGCATCACATCAGGCGATATATAAATCCCGTCTTCGTCTACTTCACCAAGAGTTCCATCATCATTATCAATTGCCCAGAGTATATCAGCTTCAGGGTCTTTTGCTATTGCTTCAAATGCAATTTCATCTCCCAGTTCGATAATCTTAGATTTTGGCACAATCCTTAGAGGAGGTGCTTTTTTTTCAGATTTTTTTGCTTTCTCTTTCTTGGCTTCCTTCCTGGATTTAGATTTTTTTACAACCAATATTGATTTCTTTTTACTTCTATCATTGTTAGTCTGATATTTTGATGCCTTTTTATTTACTCCAATAAAAGAGGCAGGAATTGAAATATCAAATTCATCATCAAAGTTCTGGCTAAAACCAATAAAGGTTCCTGCCTTGTTCCATCCATTAAAAAATGGTTCATCATCAGAAATGCCTCCTTCATAAAATGATACCCATGCATCAAGGACTCCACCTATTTCTTCATCTTTGTCAAATGTTCCTGAGTTGTCTTCATCACCATATAAAACTACATCATAATCAGCTACCATTACATTCTGGCTTCTTGAATCAGGGAAATCCTCACCTATAAGGCTTAATTCCTCTTTCCCTACTTTTTCAGGCAATGAAAGACTGTATTTTCCGTCGCCATCTTCATTTGCTAAAACAGAAACCATTTCATTTCCGGTTACCCTGTTTATCAAACCGACTCTAAGCTTTACCCCCACAGGAATATTTCCTTTGATATTTCCATGCAAAGCAAAAGAACTTTCATTATTTCCATTCTCATTTGAATATTCATTAGCTCTTACAATATCCAGTCCTAAGCTTGATAAAAAGAAAAATGTCAGCACAATCAATGTTGTAATACTAAAAGTTCTTTTTTGAGTCATTTTTTGTATCATTTTAAAACCTCCTAAAAAAAAGTTTCTAACTTTGAAAAAATATTTTAATGGCTATTTGCAATTTCTATGCCAAATCAGAAAAAATTTTATTTTAGAGATGTTTGTAGTTGATTTTATTGATTTTTAGCAGAAAATTTAAGTTTAGAATTTTGTTGGAAAGATTAAAAAAAGCGTTATAACTTTAACGGTTAATGTTAGTTTTTTGCCATTTAACGTAAAGATTCATTTTTCAATAGAAACATTAAAACCCTTTGATTCCAGAATATTTATTATCTCTTTTATGTGGTCAAATCCCTTTGTCTCTAAATCAAGTTTTACCCGTGTTTTTCCAAAAGGAATATTTAATGCTGCTCTCTCGTGAACAATATGAAGTATATTTGCTTCTGCAATTCCAAACATTTCTGCAATTTTTGCAAGTGCTCCTGGAATATCATTGATATCTATTATAATTCTCGTAAACCTTCCTGCCCTCAGAAGACCTTTTTCAATAATTCTTGACACCATGTTAACATCAATATTTCCACCGCTAATAACCAGCACGACTCTTTTCCCTTCAAATTTAACCTTTCCTCCTAAAAGGGCTGCCAATGGTGCTGCACCTGCTCCCTCTACTGTTAATTTTCCCTGTTCCATAAACATCAATATTGCTTCAGAAATCTCCTCCTCATTAACAGTAACAATTTCATCTACATACTTTTCTATTATTGGAAAAGTCTTTGTCCCTACAGATTTTACAGCGATTCCGTCTGCAATTGTTTTTACCATAGGAAGATGGACAACCTTCCCCATCTTTCTTGAGAAAAAAGCTGATGCTGCCTCTTCTGCTTCTACTCCTATTATTTTCACTGAAGGATTTTTCTCTTTAATTGCTACAGATATTCCTGATATCAATCCTCCTCCGCCTATTGGAACAATAACCATATCAATGTCTTCTGCCTGCTCAAGTATTTCAATCCCAATAGTCCCCTGTCCTGCTATCACATCGTAATCATCAAAAGCATGAATGAATACCCGATTCTTTTCTTTGCAGATTTCCATTGCTTTTTCATATGCATCATCATAGGTACTGCCATTAAAAATAATCTCTGCTCCAAAAGATTTGCAGGCCCTTACTTTAGTCAATGGAGTTCCTTTAGGCATCACAACAGTAGCTTTGATCCCAAAAGATAAGCATGCATAAGCAACACTCTGTGCATGGTTTCCTGCTGAAGCTGTTACTACCCCTCTTACTTTCTCCTCTTTTGTAAGCTGGCTAATAAAGTTAAATGATCCTCTTATTTTAAAAGACCCTGTTTTCTGCAAATTCTCAAGCTTCAGATAAATATTAGTTTTAAAATAGTCACTTAAAATCTCAGATTTTATAAAATTCTTTTCATTAATAATGCCTTTCAATCTTTTCTTTGCCTGCTCAATATCTTTTACTGAAATCATATTATCTTCCTGAAAAGTGTTTTTACATTTTTACAATTTTTTGTTTTTTAAAATTCTTAAAAAGTTTAATGTTTTAAATATTTTAGAATATATAATCTATTAATTGTTTGAATCAATACAAATCTAAAGTCTTACTTTGTATTTGACAAATAAAATCCCTCTTGTTAATTTTCTTTTAAGCATGGTTAATCTCATACATATTCTTCCAAATAACTTAGTCAACAAAATCGCGGCAGGAGAGGTTATAGAAAGACCATCCTCAGTTGTAAAAGAGCTCGTTGAAAACTCAATAGATGCTTCAAGCGCTGAAATCTCTGTTTTCATAAAAGATGGCGGCAAAAGATCAATAAAAGTTGTTGATAATGGAATCGGAATGAGCGAGTCTGATGCTCTTCTTTCTCTTGAAAGACATGCTACAAGTAAAATAAACGAAGAGAAAGATCTTGACCACATCAGCACTCTCGGTTTCAGAGGTGAAGCCCTTCCAAGCATAGCTTCTGTATCACAGTTAACATTAAAAACCCGCACAAAAAATTATGAAAGCGGAACAAAAATTGATGCTGACGGTGGCAAAATCATCAGTGTTTCAAAAACCGGAATTTCTGAAGGAACGGAGATAGAAGTAAGAAATATTTTTTACAATACCCCCGCAAGGCTGAAATTTTTAAAATCAGCTACTACTGAATTAAACAATATCAATGACACGATTGTGCGCCTTTCGCTGTCTAATACTCTCATCTCTTTCTGCTTTTCCCATAATGACAGAGAAATGATAAATCTTCAGAAGTCAGAGAATATTATAACCAGAATCAAATTTATCTTCGGAAATGAATTTTCAGAAAATTTATTACAGATTAAATCAGAAGATGAAACCACTGTACTTGAAGGATACATATCTAAACCAGACTTATTGAGAAACTCAAGAACAGACCAGTATATATTTGTAAACGGTAGAAGCATAAAGGATAGAACAATATTTCATGCTATTATGGAAGGATATAAATCGATTATACCAAGAGAGCAGTATCCTTCTGTCTTCCTGTTTCTCAAAATAGAGCCATCACAAATAGATGTTAACACTCATCCTGCAAAAGTTGAAATAAAATTTGCAAAGCCTCAGAAAATTCACTCTCTGATTTCAAAAACAATATCTGAAACCTTGGATAAAAACAGACTTGTAAAATCTTTTGTGAGCAGAAAAGAATTTATTGCACCAAAGGAATATCCTGAATTTATATCTTTCGATAAAGAATCAGACCTTTTTCAGAAAATAACCTTTGATAAGCAAAATAACAATGTTTCTGAAATTCTAAACAAATATTTCCCTGTTGAGCCTAAAGAATATTTAAGGACAGAAGAATCAAAAAATGGATACAACAACTCCAATCTTCTGCCATATATTTCACTTTTAGATTTAAGAATATTAGGACAGATAAAAAATTCTTTTATTATTGCAGAATCCAGTGATTCATTAGTATTTGTCGACCAGCACGCAGCGCATGAGAGAATATTATATTTTAATTTAAAAAAACAGGTTCTTGAAAATAGTTTGGAAGTCAAACCCCTGCTTTTTCCTCTTACCATAGATACAAGCTTTCGTGACAAACATCTTATTAACGAACACAAAAAAAACCTTTTGGCTTGTGGTTTTGAGGTAGAAGAATTTGGAGCAAACACAATTATAATAAAAAGCATTCCTTCTCTTCTTGATGAAAAATATGCAAAATCAGCTATTCTTGCTTTAATTGACGATTTGAGTTCTTACAGCAGAAAGGAAAACATGCGTGTATTTGAAGATTCCATTCTGAAATCAATTGCCTGCCACAGCGCTGTGAAAGCAAACCAGAAACTGGAAATTGATGAAATGAAATTTCTTCTAAAAGAAATGGAAAGAATAAAATTTTCTGATTTTTGTCCACATGGAAGACCAGCAATATTTGAACTGAAGATCACCGAAATCGAAAAAAGATTCCTCAGAAGATAAGCTTGCCCTTCCCAAATTCTGCTTGCTATCGATTATAGTATTTGTTATTTTATAAAAAATCCTAAATCCTAAACAATGCTTCGACTTTGCTCAGCATGGTGAGTTTGTCGAACCACTAAATTCAAATGTTCTAAACTGTTTTGAATTTTGATTATTAGAGTTTTGATAAGGAGTCCTTTATGGGACATAAAGACCATAAAGAGAAAGCTAAAAATTCTGTTAAATGCTTTATAATTACTGTAAGTGATTCAAGAACTCCTGATACAGATGAAAGCGGTAAATTTATATCAGACATTTTGAAAATAAATGGACACAATGTTATTGGCTATGTGATTTTAAAAGATGAACCAAATCTTGTCTGCGAATTTGCAAGAAATGAATCATTGGAAGTGGATGTTGAAGCTATAATAATAAATGGTGGCACAGGCATATCTTCTAGAGATTCAACATTTGAAGCAGTTGATGCCATTTTAGAAAAACGCTTGACGGGCTTCGGAGAACTTTTTCGTTATTTAAGTTATATAGAAATCGGTTCATCTGCCATTATGAGCAGAGCGTGTGCAGGAGTTTTGAATAAAAAGATAATAATTTCATTGCCGGGGTCAGAAAGCGCTGTAAAGCTTGCAATGAACAAATTAATCCTTCCTGAACTCTCCCATATGATATGGGAAGTGAACAGATGATTGTTGGAATGTTGCATGTTAAAATGTTTGAATGCTTGAATATTTAAAAGTTTAAATGTCGGCATGTTAGAAAGTCAAGAAGAAATGGGGAAAATTGAAAGATTTGAGGAAATAGAAGCATGGAAAGAAGCTTGTAGTCTAGCAGAAATAATTTATAAAATAACAAAACTTGAAAGATTTTCCAAGAACTACGGGTTAAAAGAGCAAATTCAAAGAGCATCTGTTTCAATTGCATCAAATATTGCTGAAGGATTTGAAAGGCAAACAAAAAAAGAATTCATTTATTTTCTTTACATTGCCAAAGGTTCAGCAGGAGAAGTAAGAACTTTACTGTATTTAGGTAGGAAACTTAATTATTTTGATGAAAGCCAATATAATGAAGTCTTGCAAAAATGCATTTACGTATCAAATCTGATTGGTAAATTTATTCAATACTTAAAAAAATACTCCAACACATAACATGCCAACATTCCAACATTCAAACTTTGTAACATTTTAACATGCTAACTTTAGAACATTCTAACATTTCAACATGGCATCATTAAAACTGGATAAAGGTCTACTCCCAATATTGCTAACAGTTCTTCTCATGGGATTTGGAATGAGCTTTGTTACTCCACTTATTCCTTTGATTATAAAAAATACCGGTTCATCTCTCGCAAGTATAGGACAAATAGGCGCAACATATTTTCTGTTTTTTACTATTTTAACCCCCTTCTGTGGGAAAAAAGTTGATAAGATAGGCTCAAAAAAAATTATGTTTATTGGATTATTATCCTATGCTGTAAGTATAATGTTTGTACCATATGTAAAGACTGTTAATGCTTTTTACATTATCCGTGCTTTGCATGGTATAAGCACAGCATCCCTTTTTGTTGCCACAGAATCTGCCATAAACATACTTTCCTCTCCTGAGAATAGGGCAAAAAATACCAGTTATTATGCTTTGGTATTCGGACTTGGATTTGCCGGGGGCCCGGCTATTGGTGCAACACTCTATTCAATCAATATATATCTCCCATTCTTTTTATGTTCCACCTCATTCATTTTGGCAGCATTAATAAATTTACTCTATTTTAAGGATACAAAAATTGAAGTGCAGAGCAAGATATATAGCTTCAAAGATTTTCTCAATGCACTAAAAATTCCAATTGCTGCAGCAATGTGTTATGCTTTTGTAGAAGTCTGCATAGGAGTATTTCTCTCTTTGTATTTGGACTCAATGAACATAAAAGGAACATATTTGGGTATAGTATTCACAGTCTTTGCCATTGGAGCAATGGTTTCTCCAATCCCTTCCGGAAGGTTTGCAGATAGATTTGGAAAATTTCCCACCATATATATCTTCTCATTTTTACTGGCTGTAACAATTTTTTTATTTAACGTTTTAAATGGTTTTGTTTCTATAATCTTACTTATCTCAGGGGTTGGTTTTATCGCAGGAGGACTTTACCCTGTTGCTCTTGCATTAATTGCTGACCTCATTCCAAAGAATAAGATTGGTGCGGCAAACTCCGCTTTTTCTTTTTCTTATGGTTTAGGTAGTATAATTGGTCCGTTAGTTACCGGAAGGTTTATTGATTATTACGGCATAAAATATCTTTTTTATCCAATGAGCTTTGTAGCCTTTATTTTTTTTATTATTTCAGTTTTTGATGCACTTAAGAAACCAAGATTATCAAAAATCAGTCAACGAGCTAATTAAGATTCTGTGGGTTAAGTAAAATGTATAAGAATAACTCTAATCCCCCCTTGCCCTCCTTTTCTAAAGGGGGGACGGGGAAATTTTTGAACCCTTCCGACAAAAGCATTATTATAATCTCAGGCCCCACTGCATCAGGAAAATCTCAGATTGCATTATCAGTTGTCAGAAAACTTGACCTTGAAATAGTAAATGCCGACTCAATGCAGGTTTACAGATATCTTGATATTGGTACAGCAAAACCATCTTTAAATGATAGGAAACTAATCAAACATCATCTGATAGACATAGTTGACCCTGATGAACAGTATGATGCAGGTAGATATGTTGAAGAAACTGATAATGTTATTGCAAATCTTTTAAAAGAAAAAAAATTTCCTCTGATAGTTGGCGGGACAGGGCTTTATATAAAGGCTTTAATTTTTGGACTTTTCCATTCACCTCCAAAAGATTTAAAAATCAGAAATGACTTAAAATTAAAAGTAAAGTCATCAGGAATTGAAAACCTTTATTCTGAATTAAAGCAGACTGACCCTCTGAGTGCACAAAAAATAAAGCCAACAGACACTCAGAGAATATTAAGGACGCTTGAGGTGTTTCTCATAACAGGCAAACCGACTTCCTTTTTCCAGAGCCAACACGGATTCAGAAAGCCTAGATACAAATACCTGTACTTTTGCCTCAGGAGAGAGAAAGAAGAACTGAATAAAAGGATAGAAGCGAGGGTTGATAAAATGATTGAAACCGGGTTTGAAGAAGAAGTCAGAAACTTGCTTGAAATGGGTTATAGTTATGATTTAAACTCACTTAAAAGCCTCGGCTATAAAGAAATGATTGGATATATTAATGGTAAGTATAATTTGTCTGAAACAATCAACTTGATTAAAAAAAACGCCAGGCACTACGCAAAAAGACAACTCACATGGTTTAAAGCACAACCTGATGTTGTATGGATTGATTTAAAAGGCGATGATATTGAAGCTCCAGCCAAAGAAATAAAAGAAAGAATGGAAGCTTTTTGCTGTCCATAAGAAAAAAAGCTTGCAAAATATTTTCTGGTTTGCTAATAAATTTTTTCAAAAAACTGCTATGTATCATTATTTTTCAAACAATTCGGTTCTTGTATTAAACACAAGTTACGAAGCCATCAATATCTGTGATGTCAGGAGAGCAATTGTTCTTGTTTTAGGCGGTGTTGCAACTCCTGAGGAATATACAAACAGAATTTATCGTTCTCCATCAACCACTGTGAAAGTGCCAGCAGTGATAAGGCTCAACAGATATATCAAGATATCTTACAAGCTCATCACATTCAGCAGGAAAAATATATTCCTCCGCGACAACTACACCTGCCACTACTGCAGGGACCAGTTCAAGCCAAAGGAACTGACAATTGACCATGTTCTCCCAAAATCAAAGGGTGGATGGAACAGCTGGGACAACGTTGTAAGCGCCTGCATTCCCTGCAACAAGAAAAAAGGAAATAAAACACCCGAAGAGGCTCAGATGTTCCTTTTGAAAAAACCAAAAACCCCAAACCTGCCAATCTATCTTCAGATAATCAGGAACATTGGCAACCACAACAAAGAATGGAGAAAATATCTTTTTTTTGACTACTGATAAAAGCTCCAGCATTTAATAGGATATAGAAAAACTTATCCACTGTCATTGCCTGCCTACCGCAGGCAGGCAAGCAGGTCCCTCGCTCGTCATTGCGAAGGGCTTTAGCCCTGAAGCCTGCCTGACGGTAGGCAGGCAATCTCGCTCGGGATAAACTCCGCAATCTTAACAAAAAGCTGATAGCTGAGTGCTGAAGACTATAAGGTGAGATTGCCACGTCGCTTTGCTCCTCGCAATGACATTTTATTACTTTTAAAATATTCTATAAAAGATTAAGTTGTAAGTTGTAGAGGATAAACTTAGAATATACTTTATAATTGAGTAAAATCTTTATTACCATACAGCATGAAGCTTGAAACCTTAAACTTAAACTCAAGGCACTTTGAACGCCTGACTTATTATCTTGATAAGGAACTTTTCCGTCTTAAAAAAGATAATCTTCACAGAGTACTGAGGGCAGTTGAGAGTCCACAGTCCCCGGAAGTAATAATCGAAGGGAAAAGATTCCTTCTCCTCTCGTCAAACAATTACCTCGGCCTTGCAAACCACCCCTACATCAAAAAAAAATCTGTTGAGGCTTTAAAAAAATACGGCACAGGCTCAGGAGCCTCACGTCTAATCTCAGGGAACACAGCTCTTTACAATTCGCTTGAAAAAAAAATCGCTGGTTTTAAAAGATGTGAATCCTCTCTTGTTTTTTCATCCGGCTATGCTGCAAATATTGGAACTATTTCAAGCCTTGCAGGAAAAAATGATATAATTTTTTCAGATAAACTCAACCACGCAAGCATTGTTGACGGATGCCGTCTTAGTAGGGCTGAAACCTTAATCTATCCGCACAAAAACCTTAAAGTCCTTGAAAAAGGGCTCGGGGAAGCAAAAAAATATCAGAAGCGCATTATAATCACGGACAGCATTTTCAGCATGGACGGCGACCTTGCGCCCCTGCCCGAAATCCTTGAGCTTTCTGAAAAATATAATGCCATACTTATGGTCGACGATGCCCACGCAACAGGAGTTCTTGGAAAGAATGGAAGAGGCTCAGCAGAATATTTCGGCATAGAAGGAAAAATTGACATTTATATGGGAACTCTGAGCAAGGCTCTTGGAAGCATTGGCGGTTTCATTGCAGGTTCAGGAAAGCTCACCGACTACCTGATTAACAGGGCAAGGAGCTTCATCTATTCAACAGGCCTTCCTCCGTCATCGCTTGCAGCGTCAATTGCTGCAATTGAAACAATAGAGAGCAACCTTAACTTTAAGGAGAAACTCTGGAGGAATGTAAATTTCCTGAAAGCAGGGTTTGATTCTATGGGTTATGACACTATGAACACAAAAACCCAGATAATACCCGTACTGCTTGGAAGCGAGAGAAAAACAATGAAGGCAATGAGCTATTTATATGACAACGGAATCTTTATCCCGGGCATCCGTCCGCCGACTGTTCCGAACGGCAAATCGCGTCTCAGGGTTACTCCAATGGCAAACCACACTGCAAAAGATCTTGAACATGTTCTTGAGGTGTTCAGGAAGATGAAAAAAATCTTGCACCATTAAAACTTAAACACTGTTTCAAAATACATAAAATCTGCATCATTCTTTTCGGTGAATATCTTCTGTACAACCCTGTCGCCAAAGAAGTGCGCATAGTAGGCTGTGAGAGTCAGAAACTTAAAGATATCATAGTCAACCTGTACATCAAGAAGTTTGCCAAGGTCTTTCTTATTATTACTTGGCCTTCCTGCATATCCGAAAATCATTCCTCCCTCACGTGTTGCGCCTGCGCCTGAGTACCAGCGGTCATTCTTCTCTTTCAGACGAAGCAAATGAAAATCTGACCTGACTGTCAGGTTATCAAGCGGTTTAATTATCAGCATTCCTGAGGTGTCTTCATTGTTCATCATATTGAATATAGGAAATCTGGCATAGGACCTTGCAGTGGGCAATAGCTGGAAAAATGTCTCGTGGTCCCCGTCATTGGTATCGTTATCCCCAGACCCTACAAAATAACCAACCCTGAGCCATGGCTTCCACGGAACTTTTGTGAACTGATAACCTGCCTCTGCAGTTGCTGCAAAAGCCTTGTGGTCCTGCTGATACCATCTGCCAAACTGAACTGCTCCCCATGCCATCACATCAACCTGTCCGGGTCCGAAATCATAAGCACCAACAAAGTTAGCGCCAAAAGTGTTTATCTCAATATCAGCATTGTCTGAGACAAGACCTGTATTATCAACCCTTGGAACCTTTGACCTGTCATCCTTATAGTAGATGTAAAAGAGCCTCTCTTCCCCGTTTGGAACCAGTGCGGATTTTTTCACAGTAAGAGATGTGCTTAAAAGCTTTATATCTTCCATATCCTTTGAAGCGTTTATCTCAAAGCCTCCCTGTGTCGGATGTGAACCCATCACAGTAAGGTTCATAGTGCTGTTATCATAACCAACCTGAAACCCGTCAAAGGCTCTTGTTACTGCAGAATACCCGAAAGCACCTATGAGCCTTTCTCCCACCCTGTTTCTTTTCACCCACATAATTTTTGGGTCATCAGTTATGACCTCAAGCCCATCGCTGTAATCAAACCTTCCCAGCCTTGTTGAAACACCGCTGTCAAAAACATTTTTGAGATCAATGTATGCGCTGCGCAATACCAGTCCGTGCGGGCTTTTACCCTGGCTTGTATTGCTTGCATAATAGGTCGGACCAACTCCCAATGCGCCTGCAGGAGCAGGAGCAATCCCGTCATCAGGAAGGTGAATAAGGTGCACATACTGTCCCTGAACATAGGCGCTTATGTATTTTGAATCAAATTTCAATCCAAGCCTTGTGCGGTTAAACATGAACCAGTAGTCATTATTTGCAGAACTTGCCTGCGTAGCAAACCAGTCATTGTACTCATACCTGAACCTCACTTCTCCGTTTATTGATAATTTCCCGGCATCATTTGGAAGCTTGTAGATGTCGATGTCAGCGCTGGCAAGTCCGGCAAGAACAGAAAAAAACAGGCAGGTTGAAATCAGGAAAAACTTTTTGAACATACATATCCTCCATAAAAAAATCCTGAATTTACTTTGTTATCTTTGAAACCTCTGCTATAGGTTACTATAGAAAATTTCACTGAGTCAAGAAATTTTAAAAATGGTTAAAAGATGTGACAGGGACTATGTTGAAGGATTTTTATGCCAGTATCAGAAATAAAAATTGGGAGCTTAAAATTATCAGGAAATATATTTCTTGCGCCAATGGCAGGAATCGCAAACCTGCCATTCCGCCTCATTGCAAAAAGGTTTGGTGCCACACTCGTGTTCTCAGAGCTTTCAAGTTCTGAAGCCCTGATAAGGGATGGGAAAAAGACCTTTGACATTCTAAGAACAGCTCCTGAAGAAAAGCCAATAATCTTCCAGATTTTCGGCTCAAACCCTGACTCCGTTGCTGAGGCTGCAAGAATCGTTCAGGAACTGAAGCCTGATGGAATTGATATAAATATGGGATGTGCTGTCAGGAAGGTAATAAAATCCGGCTCAGGCGTGGCACTGATGAAAGACCCTGAAAAGATAAAAGAGATTTTGAAAAAGGTTCGCAAGGCTGTCTCTCTGCCTCTTACAATAAAAATCCGTTCAGGATGGAACTCCAAAAACATAAATGCGCTTGAAATCGCGCTGATTGCAGAAGATGAGGGAGTGGATGCCATCACAATCCACCCGCGGACAAAAGAGCAGATGTTCAGCGACAGGAGCGACTGGTCTCTGATAAGAAAAATAAAACAGAAAATAAAAATTCCTGTAATTGGAAACGGGGACATTAACACCTGCCTTGATGCCAGGAGAATGTTTGAGGAAACAGGGTGTGACGCGGCAATGGTTGGGAGGGGTTCAATGGGAAGGCCATGGATATTCAGGGAAATAAGGGAATATCTTGATTCCGGAAAAATTCCTGATGAACCCTTGAAGACAGAGATTGAAAAAACCATAATTGACCACTTCAACCTCTCAATTGAATTCCTGGGGCAAAGAAGAGGAACAGACCTGATAAAAAAACATATCGCATGGTACACAAAGGGGTTTCAGGATAGCTGTCAGTTAAGGAAAAAGATTTATTTAATGAACAGAAAAGAAGAAATATTGTCTGCCATAAAAGTTTTTTTCAGCTACATTTAAAAATTGCATCCTCTAACGGATTATTCCCTGTTTTCTCTTGATTCTCTCTGTCAAGATGCCATTTTAATGGATTGTTCTGTATGTATTCCCTTATTTTATTTAATTCATTCTCATTCCTGATAATATGTTCATAATAATTCCGTTGCCAGAATTTGCCATTCAAATTTAATTTGTTTTCGTCAATATATTTTATCCAATCATTAACACATGATGATTTAAATCTTCCAATGATTTCACCAATTGTAGGGGCAGGTCTTGCGCCTGCCCTCTTCTTTTGGGCAACCGCAAGGGTTGCCCCTACAGTTATTATTCCATGTATATGGTTTGGCATAATGATAAATTCATCCAATTGGATATTAAAAAATTTTTCTGGTATTTTCTGCCATTGCTGTTTCAGGATTTCTTTTAATTCTGAAAATTTTTTAAAATATAATTCTCTGTCTTTTGTGCAAATAGTAATAAAATATATACCGCTGTTTGAATAATCATACCCTTTCAATCGTATAGATTTTCTGTAATGAAAATTACAACTATTTTTCATAAATCAGAAAAGGTCTGGCTTGAATGTGCTGACAATAAGAAGAATAGTAAGAATAACCAGCATTATCGCTGTTCCTCCTGAAAGAATATTGGAGAACCTGCTGTTCACATGCTCTCCCATTATCTGCCTGTCATTGATAAGCCTGAGCATTATGAATAGAATTATTGGAAGGAGTATTCCGTTAACCGTCTGCGCAAAGAGCATTATCGTAATCAAGTTGTAACTTGGAACAATAACAAAAAATGCCCCTATGATTATGAAAACAGTGTAAAAGCTCAGAAACTGAGGCGCCTCGCTGAATTTCTTGCCAATCCCTGATTCCCATCCAAAAGCCTCAGACAGAGCATAGGCTGTGGTGAGCGGGAGGATTATTGCTGAAAGTATTGAAGCATTTAAAAGCCCTATTCCAAAAAGGATAAAACAGTACTCTCCGGCAAGAGGTTTTAGTGCAAGGGCTGCATCCGAAGCGGAATTTATATCCACCTGATTAGCATAGAGAGTCGTAGCTGCTGCAACAACTATAAAAAATGCAATGAAGTCTGTGACAAAAGAGCCTAAGTAAACATCCACTTTTGCATACTTATATTCCTCAACCTTTATTCCCTTGTCAACAACTGCTGATTGAAGATAGAACTGCATCCACGGAGCAATGGTTGTTCCTATTACCGCTATGGAAAGATTTATGAATTTGGGGTCATACCTGAAATTCGGGGTAACAAGCTGTGACATAATGTGGAGCCATTGCGGTTTTGCAAGAATTCCTGAAACAATGTATGAGGCATAAATAATGCAAAAAAAAAGCATTACCCTTTCAACACCTCTATAGCTCCCCTTGACAACGAGCGCCCATATCAGCAGCGCACCAAGGGGAACGGAAATATACCTGCTCACTCCAAAAAGCTCAAGGGAAGCGGCAATCCCTGCAAATTCTGAAATTGTCACTGCAAGGTTTCCAAAAAGAAGAAGGAGCATTGATAAAAGAGTTATTTTCACTCCAAACCTCTCCCTTATCAGGTCTGCAAGCCCCTTTCCTGTCACCACTCCCATCCTTGCTGACATCTCCTGCACAATTGCAAGAATGAATGTTATTAGAAACAGAAGCCACAAAAACCTGAGCCCCTCACGGGCTCCGGCAATGGAATAAGTTGCAATCCCTCCTGCATCATTGCCAGCATTTGATGCAATGATTCCGGGACCAAGTATTGCCAGAAATATTATGAACTTGTTTCTTCTCAGCCTTGAAAATATTTTCAGTTTCATATTCTATTTTCCTGCAACAAGCTGCCGGGAATATGTTCGCTTTGTATTTTCACGTCCGCTGCCGTTTCTTTCTTGAAGATGGAGGGAGCAAAAGGTCAACAATGTCATCAACTGTTACTATGCCAAGCATTTTATTCTCTTCATCAACAACAGGAACAGCATAGAGGTTGTATTTTGAGATAAGCTCTGCAACCTTCATCTGGTCTGTTCCAGGGCTCACTGTTTTAATCTTGGTTCTCATAATCTCTGAAATAATTGCCATCGGGCTGGCAAGAATCAAATCCTTCATCGAAAGCACCCCAAGAAGATGCTCAATGTCGTCAATGATGTAAATGTAATAAATCATCTCCACATCAGGAGACATCAGGCGCAGGTTTTTGAAAACATCACTGACAGTCATATCTCCTGTGAATCCCAGATATTCAGTTGTCATCAGGCCTCCTGCTGTATCTTCCTCGTGCTCAAGGAGTTCCTGAACATCCTCTGCTTCTTCCTTTTCCATCTTATTCAAAAGCTCCTGAGCCTTTTCTTCTGACAGGTCCCCGAGTATGTCAGCAGCTTCATCAGGATGCATCCGTTCAAGAATATCAGACGCCTTTTCCTCGTCCATCCTGTCTATGATTGTTGCCTGTGTCCCGGGCTCAAGTTCGTGCAGAGCCTCTGCTGCTTTTTCAAGGTCAAGAGAATTAAAAAGCGCGGTCTTTCCGTTCAACGACACCTGGCTTATGATGTGAGCAATATCTGACGGGTGAAGCTCGGAGATTTTCTGTCTTGTAATTCTCAGTGTAAGTTTTGTAAGTTTCGGCTCAATCGGCTGTAAAAAATTCCAGCTTATGAGCTTTGATGAAATGCTGTAGCCAAAAAGCCCCCACAGCTGCTTTCCGATATGCTCAATGCTGAGACGGCGCAAAATCCCGCTAAACCCCACATCAACTGCAATCAGACAGAGATTCCCCTCAATATCACCAAGCTTTATATCATTTACCCTTACAATCTTTACCCCGTACACATCAACAATCTGCTTGTCCAGAAGGTCCCTGCATATCAGAAGGTCTTCTTCTTTTGCCTTCTGCTCAGCAAGCTCGCTCAAAAAGTTTTTTACTGAAATGATTCTTTTGTTGAAAAGGTTTATGTTCTCGAAAGGTATGAGGATGTGGTTTCTTTTTTTTGAAGTAACTACAACTGATTCAATTCTTGGAAAGACCTCGCCGGTCCTTACAAGAAAATCAGTTATCCTGCCGACCTCTTCACCTGCCCTGTCAAGGACAGGCTTTTTTAATACCTCGCTTACAAAAATATCTCCGACAAAATACACGGCTTTCTCCTTTTTATCTGTTTCATTCAGGCAATAAACAGAAAAACACTTTTAAAGCGGAGATTACCTTTTAACATTCTGCACAGCAATTGTTATATGCGGATTATTTTAACAGACAATTGATAAAAAGGAAAGTTTAAACTTGAAATCCGGGAAAAGAGCCTTTTCCCCGTCCATTAACGGAACGTATTCAAGCCTTCGCCGGTTCAACAATGAAATGCAACACTTGGGAAAGCAGAAATGATGCTATCCTAAGTGGCTATTGGAAAACACTATGTTCACCCCGTTAGAAGTTTTTAAAACTTCTAACGGGGTTCATTTAAACCTGACCGAGAGAGATCAAATAACCCCGTGCTTCCGCATGTGGCTTTTGAGTATATTTTTCATATTGTCATTCCCGCGAAACTTATCCTTGACTGACTATTTTCATGCTCTTCTGAGAAAGAATCTCTCTTATAGCCGCTGGAATTCCTTTAAGAATATCCATTGCTGTGAGCGACATCTCACCTCTTTTCTCTGCCATTATGTCACCGCTTAGACCGTGAAGATAAACTCCTGCCTTTGCTGCATCAATAGGAGAAAACCCCTGTGAGATAAACCCTGCAATCATTCCGGTTAACACATCCCCTGCCCCGCCTGAAGCCATTCCTGGATTGCCTGTAAGATTAACAAAAACAGTTCCGTCAGGTCCGCTTACCACTGTATTTTTCCCCTTAAGAACAACATAAACTCTGTTTGCTCTTGCAAAATCTCTTGCAACTTCAATTCTGTTCTTTTGAACCTCCTTTGCTGAAAGCCCGCAAAGCCTGCCCATCTCTCCGGGATGTGGAGTTATCACAACATCTTTTTTTGCAGATTTTAAAATTTTTGCATCACCCTGTAAAGCGTTTATCCCGTCAGCATCAAGAACAACCGGAACATCAAGCTTTTTTATAAGACTCCTGACAACCTCGCAGGTTTCTGTGTTTGTTGAAATACCCGGACCAATAACAGCAACTGTTTTCCCTCTGGAAAACTCCAGCATAATTTTCTCAGCCTTTTTTGAAAAAGTCTTCTCAGATGTTTCAGGAACAGGAAGAGACATCACCTCTGTTAGCTTCATCTCAACAATTGGATTCAGGCTCTCAGGTATTGCAAGGGTTGCAAGCCCTGCGCCGGACTTCAATGCAGCCTCGCTTGTCATTGTAGCTGCACCTGTTCTTCCGGTTGAACCTGCAATGACAAGAACATGCCCGAAATCCCCCTTGTGTGCATTCTCTCTTCTTGGTTTTAAAAGCCCTGCAATCTCTTCTTCTTCTATCAGGAAGGTCTTTATCCTGCTTTCATCTATGATTTTTACAGGAATCCCGATATCCCCAATTTCAACAACCCCTGCAAATCTTGCAGCAGGGTAGCTTACAAGGCTAATCTTTGGAAGACAGAGCGCAACTGTAAGGTCTGCAGCAATTGAAGGACCGATAATCTCGCCTGTGTCAGAGGAAATCCCTGAAGGAAGGTCAATTGAGACAACCGGAATCTCCAGCCCGTTGATGTATTCTATGACATCTCCGTAAAAACCTTTTACCCCTTCAGACAACCCTGTTCCAAATATTGCATCAACTATTATGTCGCTGTCCTCAATAATTCTTTTAACTTTTAAGCTAAACCTCTCCTTGCCTGAAACCTCGATGACGTCTATCCCGCCTTTGATTGCAGTTTTAAGATTTATCCTTGCATCTCCTTTTATGTTTTTTCTCTCAGCAAGGAGAACTATCAGCGGCTCCCCTCCGCTGTTTTTAATATGCCTTGCAACAACGCAGCCATCACCGCCATTGTTTCCCTTGCCTGCAACAATCGTAACTCTCAGACCCCTCAAATCCCCAAAATATTCTTCAATACATGAGAGAACGCTCAATCCGGCATTCTCCATAAGAATGACTCCGGGTATCCCCCATCCCTCAATAGCCTTTCTGTCAATCTCTCTCATCTCCTGCGCAGTAACTATTTTCATATCTGTCTCCTGTAGGTTTAAAAAGGGTTCTAGGATTCGAGGGGTCAAGGGTTTATTTTCTACCGTATTTCTCCTCTTTTGGAAAATCTTTTGTTATTCTATAAATATCTAAACATATCTGATAGGACTTCTGCCAGACCTTTAATTCTTTATAATTCTTCAGCATTTCACTCGACCCCTTGAATCCTCGAACCCTCGAATCCTAAATTTTCAATCCTTATACGCAATTGCATCTATCTCAATCCCGACATCCTTTGGAAGCCTTGACACCTCAACTGTTGCCCTTGCAGGAGGATTTATCTGGAAATACCTTGCAAAGACCTCATTGAATTTTGCAAACTCCTTAATCTCCTTCAGATACACGGTTGTTTTAATAACATCATTCAGGTCCATTCCTGAGAAAATGAGAATATTCTTTATATTCTCCATAACCCTTTCAGTCTGCTTCTCTATTCCGCCCTGAACTATCTCTCCGCTTTTTGGGTCTATTGGAATCTGGCCAGAAGTAAAAAGCCATGGACCTACCTTTACAGCCTGCGAATAGGGACCTATTGCCTTTGGCGCAGTATCAGTCTGGATAATATCTTTTTTCACCTTTGCCTCCTTTATGAATAAGCTCTCAGCAATCAGCTTTCAGCCCTCAGTTATTGAGCGAACTACCCCACACTGCACGCTGGCTGACCGAGAATGTCATTGCGAGCAGGTCCCTTGCTCGTCATTGCGAAGGGCTTTAGCCCTGACAAAAAGGGAATTCTTTGTCAACCTGCAAGCTACAGAAAATTATCACCCTCCAACTCTTTCAACAAGCGTTATCTCTTTCAGTCCCTTTAAATCTTTAATCGTCTTGTTAAGCTGTTTGACATTGCCAACCTCGAGAACAAAATCCATAGTAGCCTTTTTATCCTCATTCGTGTTGATTTGCGCTGAAGTAATGTTTATGTTGTTTGAGGCTATGACTGAGGTGACTTTTGCAAGAATTCCCTTCTTGTCTGTTGAAACCACAATAATCCTTACAGGTCTTTTTGTCTCTTTTGCAAGGTCCCACTCAACATCTATTCTCCTCTGAGGGTCTATGTCTATCTTGCTAATAAAAGGGCAACTGCGAGTGTGAACGGTTACTCCCCTTCCCCTTGTGATAAAACCCCTTATCTCATCACCAGGAACAGGGTTGCAACATTTTGCAAACCGTATAAGTATATTATCAAGGTCTTTAATTTTTATCCCTTCTTCTTTCCTGCCCATCACTCTTTTCAGAGCGCTTCTTATGCGGGATTCTTTTTTTGCCTCCTGCTGCTGCAAAGTCTCTTTTGGCAGGAATTTGCTTGCAATCTGAAATGGCGCAAGCCTTCCGTAGCCGATGGCAGTAAATAACTGGTCTGCTTTATGGAACCCGAGGTTTTCATAAACCCTCACAAATTCCTGTGAACAGAAAAGTTTTGTTGGATTGAGATTATATCTCTTGAACTCCCTTTCGCAGATTTCAGTCCCAAGCTTCAGGCTTTCATTCGCCTCCTCGTCCTTGATGAACTGCTTTATCTTGCTTTTTGCCCGCGGAGTAACAACAAATTTGAGCCAGTCCTTGCTCGGGTGTTTTACCTGTGAAGTGATTATGTCAACTGTATCACCGCTTTTTAAAATCTCCCTCAGCGGAACCATCTTTCCGTTAACCCTCGTCCCAACGCATCTGTGACCAACATCAGTATGGATGCTGTATGCAAAATCAACCGGGGTTGCCCCTTTTGGAAGGCTCTTTACATCTCCCTTTGGAGTGAAGATATATACCTCCTGAGGGAAGAGGTCCATCTTAATCCCTTCCATAAATTCCCTTGGGTCTTTCATATCACCCTGCCAGTCAATAAGCTGCCTTAACCAGTTAAACCTCTCGCTCTGAATATTATCTATCTCTCCTTTCTCCTTGTATACCCAGTGTGCAGCAATACCCTCCTCGGCAATCTTGTTCATTTCGCTGGTTCGTATCTGAATCTCTATCCTCTGCCCACTGGGACCAATGACAGTAGTATGAAGGGACTGGTACATATTTGCCTTTGGCATTGCAATGTAATCCTTGAATCTTCCCGGAACAGGAGTCCATATGGAATGAATAATGCCCAGTGTTGCATAGCAGTCGCTCACAGATTTTGTTACTATTCTGAAACCAAGCAGGTCATAGACTTCATCAAAGGAAATATTTTGCTTAATCATTTTCTGGTAAATACTGTTGAAATGTTTTGGCCTTCCTGCAACATCAATATCAAGGTTTGCCTGTTTAAGATGAGAAAGGATTATTCCCCTCACCTCTTCAATATATTTTTCTCTCTCATTCCTTTTCTTTGAAATTTTTTTTGCAAGCTCATAATAGACCTGAGAGTTTAGAAACCTGAGAGCCAGGTCTTCAAGCTCCCATTTCATCCACCCTATTCCAAGTCTGTTGGCAAGCGGCGCATAGATGTCAGCAGTCTCTTTTGCTATTATTCTCTGTTTTTCATGAGGCAGGTGCTCGAGGGTTCTCATATTATGAACCCTGTCTGCAAGCTTAATAAGAAGAACCCTTATGTCCTTTGACATTGCAAGAATCATCTTCCTGAAGTTTTCAGACTGCTGTTCTTCTGAAGAAGTGAACTCAATCCTTCCTATTTTTGTAACACCGTCAACAAGCGCCGCAATCTCCTCTCCAAACATTTCAGTGAGCTGGCTTAGGGTTGCTTCAGTGTTCTCAATGGTGTCGTGAAGTATCCCTGCGGCAATTGTGGGAATATCAAGTCTGAGGTCAGCAAGTATGTTTGCTACTTCAAGGGGGTGGAAAAAATAAGGCTCTCCTGACATCCTCTGCTGGTCTCTGTGGACCTTGGCTGAAAAGATGTAAGCCTTCCTTATTAAAAAACCGTCTTTGCCCTTTATGTAGGAATTTATTTTGTCAATCAGTTCTTCACACCTTATCATACCCTATCTCCACCAAATCCACATTCAACTTCCCGAGAAGCTGCAAAAGCTTTAATTCCTCTCCGCGTTCTGCCTCAAAAAAACAATATGTGTTGCATCTGCAGGCATCTGACCAAAGGTCGGGTCAATATCAATCCACTCTCCGAGAAACGCCTCGCACCAGACGTGATACAAAAACCCTCCGAAATATTCTGAATATACTATTCCGCCAACAACCCTGCAGGGAATTCCTGATGCCCTCAGGAGCGCTGCAGCATTATTTATACTATATATATTAAAAATTAAGATTTTCAATAAAAACCTTAAGAAAATCAGTATTTGATTTTTTTATCTTGACACAGAAAAGCCTCTAAGTTATAAAAAATAAGAATAAAATATAAGCATGTCATCAAACTATTGCTAATAGTGACAGCGCTATATGGAGTGGCGCTGTATTTATTTTATGGTAGTAAAAATATGCCAAAAACAAAAAAACGGAAAAAGGCGAAGCCGGTAAAAGCAGCAAAACATGGCAAAGCAGCAAAAGCAGCAAAACTGGTAAAGCCCGAAAAAGAAAAAAAAGAAGTAGCGGGCAAATACGAGCCTATAAGAAAAATCTTAGAGGAACAGAGGGCTACCCTCATCAGAGAAGCAATGGCAGCAATAAATAGCACTATGAATCCTGAGCTGGAGACATACTCTGACCCCGGTGACCAGGCATCAGCAGAATCTGACCGCAACTTCTTCATAAGGCTTAAAGAAAGAGAACAGAAGCTGATAAAAAAGATGGAGCTTGCGTTGGAACAGATAAAGAACGGAACCTTTGGCATATGCGAGGTCTGCGGCAAAGAAATAGGTATTAAAAGACTCAAGGCAAGGCCTGTTGCCACTCTATGTATTGAGTGCAAGACAGATGCTGAAAAGGAAGAAAAAGCAAGAAACCTTTAGACTGATTTATTAGTCCTTTCACAGTCTTTTAATCTCCGACATAAACCCGTTAAATGCCACAAAAAAACCATTTTGATATTTTTCTAAAAATCCATCAAAACATATTCCCGTCAGAGGTATCTCAGACAAGGAGGTATTTTATGAATATAGAGGCTTTAAAGGCTATTGAATTAGGAATACCTTTATGGCAGATGGCTTTCTGCGTTGCCTTGATTTCATTATTTATGTTGTTTGGTAAGGATAAACATTGTATTTCTGTTTCTCTTGTTTTTTTCCTGTACTGGGGGTTTTTCCATAACCGCATAAAGCTGCATGAACTTTTTGGCAGTTCGCCATTCTTTATGACATCTTACATAGTCTGTGCAATAATTCTTTTTTTCCTCATCCTTATTTCATTTTTCATCAAAGAATGAAGAGTTAGTCAGAGCTTTCCAACCTTCCTGATGTCTATCAGTTCTTCTTTTGGAGGGAATTTCACTATCTCGCCCATTTTCTTTTCAGTTTTTCTGATTTCAAATTTTCTCTGAACCTTCAGCGTAATCACACCATCAAAACCATTGTTGCCTGCAATAAATTCTTTAACGCTTTCAAGCTCATTCTGGCTAAATATCTTTTCTGAGATTTTTACCAGCTCGTTCATAGTATTTTTATTCAGCTTCCCAATTCCTGTCAAAGGATCATCAGTCTCATATATTTCTGCATAATCCTCAAACGTGGTTAAGTTAAAACCGGAAACCATTTTCCCGTAAGCTGAAACAAAAGCATCTATTTTTTCTTTATGCATTTTCTTAAATTCAAATTCCATCTGTTTTCTGAGCTCTTTTTCCTGAATTTCAGCCTTCTCGTTTTTAAGTTCTATTCTTCCGTGTATGAGTTGGTAGGTGCAGGAAGCATTAACGCTCTCTCTCCATCTCCGGACGACAAAGCCCTCTCTCCCGTTTGTTGCCTCCATATAGCTTTCTTTCACCGGGTTCATATGCGGTCTGTTGCAAACCATTGAATCCCTGTTAACAATCAACTCTTCAATGCTGTGTTTTGCGTGCCTGATTATTAAATGAGTCCTGTCATTGGAATAAATTTCAACAAAGTCTTCTTCCTCTTTGCTGAATTCATATTCAGGGTAGGTATCATAAGGGGTGAAACATATTACCAAATCACACTCAATGCATCTGAAAAATCTCTCTGTCATTGTTTATTATTCTTTTGAGCAAAAGGAAGGATTTTCTGTGCCTCAATCTTTTCTGCATGCTTTTCAAGAAATTCCCTGAATGCAAGCAGGCAGACATTGCTGAATGACCTTAATTCTCGGTCAGCATAATGCCTTATTTTCTCAATCAACTCCATATCCTTTTCACTTATATAAATAGTTACAGGTGGCATATCAATCCCCTTATATTGTTACATAATATATGAGAATATATTATATGATGTCAACAAAAATCTTCTTAAACCCCCGTCACAAATTCATTTGACTTCACCTTATATCTATTAGTAAAATTCAAAAATTATGGCTAACAGAATTTCTGATAACATCCCTGATGTCTCCCTTTATCTTTCTGTTGTTATACCTGTTTTCAATGAAGAAGAGAGTCTCCCTCATCTTGCTGACAGGCTGCACAAATCTCTTCAGGAACTCAATAAGAAATATGAGGTGATACTTGTTGATGACGGTTCCACAGACAGCAGTGAAACAGTATTGCGGGAGATATGCAGGAATTTCCCATACTTTAAAGCCATACGCTTTCGCAGAAACTTCGGACAGACTGCTGCCATTGCCGCAGGACTTGACCACGCAAAAGGAGAAATCATAATTACCCTTGATGCAGACCTGCAGAATGACCCTGAAGATATACCAAACCTTCTATCCAGACTTAATGAGGGTTATGACGTGGTCAGCGGTTGGAGGAAAAACAGAAAGGATACTTTCCTTACTCGCAAGTTGCCGTCTTTTATAGCCAACTGGTTAATCGGCTATGCAACAGGAACAAAACTCCATGATTATGGATGTACCCTGAAAGCATATAAGACTGAAGTCATAAAGGATGTCTCCTTGTACGGAGAACTCCACAGATTCATACCTGCCCTTGCAAGCCTTGAAGGTGCAATAGTGACAGAAATGCCTGTTAATCATCACGAAAGAAAATTCGGGAAAAGCAAATATAATCTTTCAAGGACACTTAATGTTATACTTGACCTCTTTACAGTCTCCTTTTTAAGAAGATATCAGACCCGCCCAATACAGATTTTTGGGAAAATAGGAGCAATATCCTTTCTGCTGGGATTTGCCATATCCGCATATCTCTCCTTCGAAAAGATTTTTTTTGGAGCCTCTCTTGCTAACAGGCCTCTTCTCATACTGGGAGTATTATTGATTTTAGCAGGAATACAGCTTTTAAGCCTTGGCCTTATAGCAGAAATGCAAATCAGGACCTATTTTGAATCCCAGAAAAAGCCAATATACAGGATAAGGGAAATTATAGAATAGAAGCAGGTGAAGATTCTGCTTGCCAATTTTCTGAAATTCACGCATAATTTTTTCAGACAAAGGAGTGTTGGCAGATGAAAAAAACAATAATCCTGATTATAGTCTTCCTGCTTCTTCTGACCTTCTCGGTTCTTGAAGCAGACCAGCCTCAGATAGATGTCATAACTGTTGACGGGGTCATAAACCCTGTAACAGCAGACTTCATCACCGCTTCCATAGAAAGGGCTACAGGCGACAAGGCGGAGTGCCTGATAATACGGCTTGATACTCCGGGCGGTCTGGTGGACTCAACAAGATTAATTATCAAAGGAATTATGGCTTCAAAAATTCCTATTGTGGTATTTGTTTCTCCAAGCGGTGCAAGGGCAGCCTCCGCGGGAGTATTCATAACCCTTGGAAGCCATGTTGCTGTAATGGCGCCAAGCACAAATATCGGAGCAGCCCATCCTGTAACCATCGATGGAGGAGGAGACAAAGACTCTGTAATGGGAGAAAAAATCGAGAACGACCTTGCTGCTTACATAAGAACAATAGCAAACAAAACAGGGAGAAACGCTGAATGGGCTGAAAAAGCTGTAAGGGAGAGCGTGTCAATCACAGAACAAAAAGCCCTTGAAGAAAAAATAATAGACTTTATTGCAAAGGACATGGATGACCTCATTGCAAAGCTTGACAAAAGAAAAATTATAACTGCTGCCGGAGAAAAGGTGATTAAGGCAAAAAACGCAAGGGTTAACCATATTGAGATGACCACGCCTCAGAAATTTTTCAAGGTCATAACCGACCCGAACATTGCCTATCTGCTGATGATGATAGGAATGGCTGGAATATTTTTTGAACTTAAAAGCCCGGGGCTGATTTTTCCGGGAATTGTTGGTGTCATAAGCCTGATTCTTGCTTTTTATGCCCTGCAGACTCTCCCGATAAACTATGCCGGATTGTTTCTTATCCTTTTTGCAGTACTGCTCTTCATTACAGAATTGTATGTGCCAAGTTACGGATTGCTCACAACAGGCGGAATTATTTCCCTTGTTCTTGGCTCAATGATGCTAATTGATACACCTTACCCGTTTTTAAAAGTCTCTTTAAATGTAATTCTCCCTGCCGCGCTTTCAATTGCTGCAATATTCTTCTTTCTTGTAGGAGCAATCGTAAGAGCGCATTCCAAAAAAACAACAACAGGAAAGGAAGGACTTATTGGGACAACCGGGTCCGCAGAAACTGATATAAAAAAAACAGGCACGGTTATGGTCCATGGAGAACTATGGAATGCTGTCAGCGATGAAGAGATAAACGAGAAGGAGAAGGTTAAAATAACTGGCATAAATGGTCTCTTGCTTAAAGTGGAAAAGTTGAAATAATTGTATTTTTTTTAAACTTTTAATGGAGGATTTTTTATGAACGGAATAGTAATTTTTATTTCAATAGTCCTTCTCTACATCCTTATGTCAATCAAAATACTGAATGAATATGAAAGAGGTGTCGTCTTCAGGCTTGGAAGAATTATCGGCGCAAAGGGACCCGGTGTCATTCTGGTCTTTCCTGTAATAGACTCTATGATGAGGATTGACCTCAGGGTTGTAACCACTGATGTCCCGCCTCAGGATGTAATTACAAGGGATAATGTAACTGTTAAAGTCAATGCCGTGATTTACTTCAGGGTCATTGACCCCAACAAAGCAGTTATAGAAGTAGAAAATTATCTCTATGCTACTTCCCAGCTTGCACAGACAACGCTGAGGAGCGTTTTAGGACAGTCAGAACTGGATGAACTCCTCGCCCACAGAGATAAAATAAACCAGCAGCTTCAGGCTATTCTGGACAAGCAGACAGAGCCATGGGGAATAAAGGTAACTGCAGTTGAAGTCAAGAATGTAGATTTGCCTCAGGAAATGCAGAGAGCAATTGCCAAACAGGCTGAGGCAGAAAGGGAAAGACGGGCAAAAATAATAGCCGCCGAAGGAGAATTTCAGGCAGCTGCAAAGCTTGTGGATGCTGCAAAAATGATTCAGGAACACCCCGCAGCGCTTCAACTGCGATATCTGCAGACCCTTGTTGAGGTTTCCACAGCATCCAATAATTCAACAACAATATTCCCAATACCAATTGACCTTTTCAGACCGTTTATTGAGGGAATAAAAAAGGTATAATGGGGTTTTTTGAGTATTTGGTTGCGTTAAATCCGAAACTCAAAATCCTAAATTCCCTGCCTGTCCGCAGACAGGTAAACAATATCAAATGGCAAAAATCCAAAATTGAAAACATTTTGAACATTTGAATTTAGGATTTGTTTGGGATTTAGATATTAGAATTTAGGATTTTATTTAACTTCTCCACAAGCTCTGGCAGGATTTCTCCAGCCCTGCCCATTACAGAGTAATCAACAAGGTCGGATATCGGAGTAGGATCCCTGTTTATTTCAACAACGCAGGCGCTGTTCTCCTTTGCAATCATTGCAAAGGAAGCAGCAGGCTGGACAAGAGCAGAGGTTCCAACTGAAAAAAAGAGCTCACATTTCTCTATTGCCTCATAGGATATTTTTATGTCTTCTGAATCAAGAGACTCACCAAACCATACTATGTGAGGCCTGAGCATTTTTCCGCATTCACACATTGGCGGAATATCTTTCAGTGGAACTTCAATGTTTTCCGAAACCCTTTCTTCCCCTGTACATCTCACTCTCCAGATATTTCCGTGTATTTCCCTCAGGTTTTTGCTTCCGGCTTTTACGTGCAGTCCGTCAACATTCTGCGTTATTAGTAAAAAATCAGGATAAACAGTCTCAAGCTTGGCAATTGCATAATGCCCTGGATTTGGCAGGCATTTGGAAATTATCTGCCTTCTCCAGTCATACCATTCCCATACAAGCCTTGGATCTCTTGCAAAAGCGTATGGTGTTGCAAGCTCTTCAGCCATGTATTTTCTCCATAGCCCGTCTTCGCCCCTGAATGTTGGAACCCCGCTCTCAGCAGAAATGCCTGCCCCTGTCAGAACAACAACCGATTTTGCTCTCCTGCATCTTTCAATCAACTCTCTTGAAAATTCCATCCCCTTTCCTTTCAAACAATTTCAAATTTTCAATTTTCAATTTAAAATTCTATTCCTCCTTCTCAATCTCCATCTTTCCATTCACTATCTTCAGATATCCCATTCTCGCCCTGATATCGTGTTCAAAAATCAAAAGCCATTTCTTTGCCAAAGCCTGATTCAATATCTTTTTTTTCATTTCAATTGACTCTTCAGGGAAAAGGTCATATCCCATTCCCCACGTTATTGGAAGATGAGAAATGGTCGGAACTAAATCTGCGAGATAAAAAGCCTTTCCCCCTTCGCTTTCAATGAGTACTGACTGATGATGCCTGTTGTGTCCCGGGGTTTTCATAACCCTTATCCCCTCTTCAACCGTCTCATCATCATACAAAAATTCTACCCTCTTATGCTCCATTAACGGCAAAAAATTTTCCCTGAGATAACTCCCCCTTGTCCTCTCACCGGCATTTAGCGCATCATCCCATTCCCCCCTTTGTATAAAATATTTTGCCTTTGGAAATGCGGGTATAATTTTTCCGCCTTCCGAAATCACAGTATTTCCACCAGCATGGTCAAAGTGAAGATGGGTGTTAATCACAATATCAATGTCTGATGGTGAAATGTTTAATTCTGAAAGGGATTTTGCCAGATTTTTATCTTTGTTTATCCCGTAAATCTCATAATGCTTTTTATCCCATTTATCCCCTATCCCTGTATCAACAAGAATATTTCTGTTTCCTGTTCTGATTAAAAGCGGATTCAAACCGCAGGTTATGCGGTTTTTCTCATCAGGAGTTTCTTTTTTCTCCCATAAAACCTTTGGCACAATGCCGAACATTGCACCGCCATCAAGCTTAAAAGTTCCGTCAGACAGAGAAAAGATTTCAAATTTACCAAACTTCATATGTGTGACCATTCCTTAAAACGGGTTCAAGGGGTCTAGGGGTTAAGGATTCAGGATAACTTAAAGTTCAAAGTTTGAAGTTTTGAACTGTAGTTTTTAGCTTTGCATTTTAAGTTTTTAATTTTTTACACTTGCTCCTACCCTCTTGAACCCTCGACCCCTTGAATCCTTGAACCCTTTACATCACTGTCTCCACCCACACCCTAAATCCGTCCGTTCTTAATGTTACTGCTCCGTTTATATCTGTTCTGTATATTTTTGCACCTGATTTTTTGTAATCTTCCAGTGTTTGCTCTGAAGGATGGCCAAAAGGGTTGTTGGCTCCAACAGAAATCACAGCTATTTCTGGTGAAACTTTTTTTATTAATTCAGAATTTCCAGAAACCTTCCCTCCGTGATGGGGTACTTTGATAACAGTACTTTTAATATCTGCATCCCTTAGTATTATATCCTCTATTGCCTCTTTTTCAATATCTCCTGAAAAAAGAATCTTGACCTTTTTGTATATGACCTGAAAGACAAGCGACTGGTTATTCATATTCTTCCAAAACCCGTTTTTTCTGTCACATAGTTTTTCAGAAGGATTTAAAAAACGGATTGATATGTCTTTGCCAATTTTAAACTCTTCTCCGCTCATAATCCTTTTTTGAGGAATATTTCCTTTCTGAATTTTTTCCTTGATTAAAGAATAATTTAAACTGCGGTTATCTGTTGCGCATCCTTCCCGGAAATTTTTTACTTTAAAATTATCAAGCACTGCCTTAATCCCGTTCATATGGTCCGGATGCGGATGGGTAAGAATGAGATAGTCTATGGTTTTAATCCTGCTGAAGAAAAGATAGGGAGCAACAACCTGCCCTCCCACATCAAACCTGTCATCGCGAGTGCCTCCTCCGTCAACAAGCGCGGTTTTTCCGTCAGGAAATCTTATAAAGACAGAATCGCCTTCTCCAACATCCATAAAGGTTATTCTCATTTCATCAGAACCAAATGACGGAAAAATGTTTGTGAAGAAACTGCATGTCAGAATGACTGCAAGAAAAATCAAAACAGTCTGCGCCATTTTTCTCCCTTTTGAATAAACAATGAGGAATATCAAAATATAAAATAACGATATTTCAATAAAACCCGGAGTAAAAACCCTGATATAAGAGAATGGCAGCCTGCTGAAATATTCAACGACTTCAAGCATTGATGAAAGCATCAAATCCAGCGCCCTGACAACATAAAACAACGGCATTGAAGGAATACTTGCGCAAAATAAAAAGAAAATCCCTGTCCCGAAAATTAAACTCGCAATGGGAACAGCAACAAAATTCGCAAGAACCCCGGTAAGAGAGATGCTATTAAAATAAAAAGCTAAAACCGGAGTAACACCAATCTGTGCCGACAGGGATGCTGAAACAAGCCCTCTCATATACCTGAAGGGTATGAATTTCAGAACATTATTAAACTTTGGTGTGAGGTAGATTATAAAAAAAGTAGCAGCAAAGGTAAGGATGAATCCAACATCAAAAACTGCATTTGGTTCAATCACAAGGATTACAAAAGCAGCAATGCAGAGCGTGTTATAAATTTCATTTTCTCTCCTTATGATTACTGAAACAAAATAAACTGCTGTCATTATCATTGCCCTTTTAACAGAAGGCTGCATTCCTGCTAATACAGAATAAAACACAACAGCAATTATTGATGGAAATGATGCAATTGAGGGTTTAAAGCCAATTATTCTGAAAAGCATATAGAATATAAAGCCCACAAGCCCGATATTGAAGCCTGAAATGGCAAAAATATGGTATGTTCCTGAGCGCTTGAATGTCTTTTCTATTTCTTCAGTTAAGCTGCTTCTTTCTCCAAAAAGTGTTGCAACAAGCATTGAGGAATTGGGAGTAACAAAATTCCCATTGATTCTATCTATTAAAAATTTTCTCCAGTCATAAACCCACTCAAGGAAAGGATTTCCGGCGCCTTTGATTTTATCAGCTATGAAAAGGTCATTTTTTATTCTTGCAATAACAAGTATTCCTTTGGATTTTAAAAACTTCTGGTAATCAAATCCTCCCGGATTTTTGTACCCTCTTGGAACTACCAGCCTTGCATAGACCTTCAGCCTGTCTCCGTAATCTACATTGCCCCCGCCTTTGTATATATTTGCTTGAACCATGCCTGTAACAGCAAATATTTTATCTTTTTTCTCCAGTCTTTCTGCTTCAAGGATAAAGGAAGTCCTGTCCTTGTGTTCTTCCGGGATAGAAACAACTGTTCCGGAAAGTAAAGCATCTTCTCCAGAGGTAATCTTGTGAACTATATGATTTATTGGAATTAAATCGTTTGAAAGAAAACTATAAAAACAGCCAACAGCAAAAGCGAGAAGCATTAAAAATATTTTTACTGATTTTTTGTACTTTAAGCCAAGGATTCCTGAAAGAAAAATAACTGACAGGATACAGGTATATGAGAATAAATCATTGAACACTGGAAATATGCGGCTAAAAATAAGCCCGGATAGAAAAGGAAAAAATGTTATTGTTATTGGTCTTCTTAGTTTCTGCATAATTTTCTTAAGTCTATAATAGCAAAGCTTTGCTTTGCCTGCCTACCGCAGGCAGGCATCTACTTTTCACTATTCACTTCACTGATTCCGAATCCATCACTCCCAACGATTCCTGACCCATCACTTCCAACTTGTTCAGAAACAGCAATTTCACAGCCATCAGCCTTTTAAGTAGACTTTAACAGATTTTGATGATATAAGAAAACTAATTTTTAAATTTAATCTGTGTAATCAAATAATAATTTTCAGGAGAAACTAATGTTTAAAATTGCAGGCATTCAGGCTGCATGCAGTGAAGATAAAGACAAAAATTTAGAAAACACCATCAGTCTGATCCGTATGGCAGCAGAGCGTGGAGCAAAAATTGTCGGATTACAGGAACTATTCAACATCCAATGGTTTCCTTATGAGATAAATGAAAATAACTTTGCCCTTGCTGAAAAAGAAGACGGGAAAACAATCAAAACCCTGCAGGCTCTGGCAAAGGAAAAGGAGATTGTCCTCATATGCCCCTTTTTTGAGCAGGACATAAGCGGCGTATATTACAATACTGCTGTTGTAATCGACGCTGACGGAAGCATAGCAGGCAAATACCGCAAAAACCACATACCTGAACATCCTTACTGGGAAGAAAAATATTATTTCAAGCCCGGCAACCTCGGTTTTCCTGTATTTGCAACCAGATATGCAAAAATCGGGGTTCAGATATGCTGGGATGTTTTCTTTCCTGAAGTATCAAGAATTCTTGCAGTAAAAGGCGCTGAAGTCATTTTTTCTCCAACAGCATCTGACTCAGTTTCTGCAATACAGAAGTGGGAAAAAGTAATTTCCTCAAACGCCATTGCAAACAATGTTTTTATTTTCCGCGTAAACCGCGTCGGCAAGGAAAAGCACCAGCAGTTTTACGGCAAGAGTTTCTGCGTGAATCCTGAGGGAAATTTTATCTGTGGTCCCAGCAATGAAAAGAACAGCATATTAATTGCAGACATAGATTTAGACCAAATAACTGAAGCCAGGAGGCTTTGGACATTTATGAGAGATAGGAGAGAGGAAATATACGGGGAAGTTGCAGGGTTGTCCCTTAAAAAACCCCTAAAGAAAGGGTAAAAAGGGAATAATATTACATCACCTTTTAACAAAAAATTTATGAGATTCAAATAGCCTTCTAACATCATTAAAATCCATAAATTCATAATGAGAAATTTTATTTTCCACACAAAATTCTTTCAGAAATCCCTTAGCAAACACAATATCTGCGCAGGATGCAGGACAGCGGTCTGAGGGACCATCACCTATAAAGATAATCTTATAACCTTCATTCTTTCTTGCCTCAACCACCATTCTCTTGCAGAAGCCGCAGGGATTATCCTTTCTCGGGCAAAGCTTGTGGCTTTTTTTATCAAACTCGAGCACCCATTCATTGCCTTTAAAGTTAAGCCTGTTTGAATGAAAAGGTATTTCCCCAAGCCCTTCTCTTTCAAGAATCCTCCTGATATAATAATCAAGCCCGTCGCTGACTATTTCAACTCTGACATTATTTTTTTTGCAACCGAAAAAAAAGGCTTTGAAGCCTTCATCTATTTCAACTGTCTCAATAAACCTGTCAAACTTCTCTTTAGTAATATCTATGCTTTTAAGAAGTTTTTTATATGCTTCTTCTGTGCTTAGTCTTCCGTCAACCCACTGCCTGTCTGTTTCCTGCCAATTAAATTTAGCAAATTCATCCAGAAGCAGATAGCAGACATCCCGCTTTGTAACAGTTCCGTCAAAATCGGTTAAAACCATCAGCCTTCTATCTCTCAAATCGCACCTATAATGAGGGGTTAGAAACCCTGCCTATCGATAGGCAGGACATTCCTACCCACTGATTTTCTGTCAGTTTTGCACTGATAATGAGATTGCTTCGTCGTTTCACTCCTCGCAATGACGCTTTGTATTCTAATGTTATTCCGGAATCAATCTGCTAATTAACTCCTTACTTAATACTTACAACTTAATCCTTAATTCTTATCACCTCACTGCAATAAAATCCTTCATCTTCCCGTACCTTTTCTCCCCTATTCCCTTAACCTTCATTATCTCTTCTTTCCTTGCAAATATCCCATTAGTCATCCTGTAAGAAATTATTCTTTTTGCAAACGTTTCACCGATTCCAGGAAGTTTCTCCAATTCATCCTGAGAAGCTTCGTTTATATTAATTAATTTTAAAGGCTTGAAACCAGCTTCTCTGTTCTCTTCTATTTTGTTCTCTTCTATCTCATCTAAATAAATTACTTCTATTTTTGTCCTGTTTTCTTTTACGACATTATCATTAACTTTATTCGTTGCATAGAATCTGTAAAGACCTGTTCCAATCAAAATAAAAATAATTATTGCTGTTATTATCTGCTCTTTTTCTTCTCTGCTCATAATCGTTTTCAAGAGATTTATTTTTTAAATATAATTGCCAGTCTATTTAAAGTCAAAGCCTATAATTTAAGTTGCCAGAGATTTGCCCCTGCTGAATACTATTCACTGACGACGATTTTACTCAAAACACCAAACTTCATTTTCCCTTGACTCTGAGCTTAAAATCATTTATTTTTAGAGAAATTTCAAAAGAATCTTGGCTGAGGCATCTTGCCTCAGGCAGGCAGGATGCCTGACCTATTTATTTTAACACTGAAAACAAACATGGATGACAAATTAAGAAAAAGAGTTACTTCCTGTATTGAAACTGTTTTAGACATTCACGAAGTATTGGGTAATGAAGGTTTTGATGAAGAGGTCCTGAATGAAATCCAGTATGCAAGAGAAAGACTTGACGAAATCCACTTTTTAGGTGTTAACGAAGAACAGGTTAAAAAAATAGAAGAGGCAACCTCCAAACTATTAGACGTCTTAAATCAGCTTTCGAAAAACTACGGATTTAACCATTCGTTAATAAGAGTAATTCATTAGTAGTTGATAGCCACCTGATATTATATTTCAAAAAATGAATTTTTTGACAATCTCTTTTTAGTAAAAAAGATAAATATAATGGAAAATGTTACAATAATTCCTGTTAATCCTTTGATGATTTTCCCTTTTGTTTTTCTCCTCCTTTCCATAGCAGTTATTCCTTTAATCAATAAGCACTGGTGGGAAAGGAATTATCCTGTTTTTTCTTTTGGATTGGGGTTTGTTGCAATTATTTATTATATTTTTTTTCTAAAAAATAGTGCCAGAATGGTACACACAGGACTGGAGTATATCAGTTTTATCACCCTAATTGGCTCTCTTTTTGTTGTCGCAGGTGGTATCCATATTAATATAAAGGGACAGTCAACACCACACGCAAATGTAATTATGTTATCTATTGGTGCGCTCGTTTCAAATGTTTTGGGAACAACAGGAGCATCAGTGCTCCTTATAAGGCCATATCTAAAGGTAAATAAGTATCGTCTTACAAGTTACCATGTTGTTTTTTTCATTTTTATTGTGAGTAACATTGGAGGAGCCCTTACCCCAATAGGCGACCCTCCTTTATTTCTTGGATACTTAAAGGGGGTCCCTTTCTTTTGGGTAATTAATAAGGTTTGGTCTGCCTGGCTTTTGGCTATAAGTTTACTACTTATAATTTTTTACTTAATTGATTATCGCTATTATATAAGAGTTAAAGAAAAACTTAGAGAAGAGGTCGAATTTAAAGGCGAAGAAACCCATGTTTTAGGTCTTTATAATATCTTATTCCTCATTCTCATCCTCATAGCAGTTTTTATTAATAAACCCGTATTATTAAGGGAATCTATTATGGCAGGCGCTGCAATTTGTTCATATTTTACAACAAGAAAAGAAATACACGAAAGGAATAAGTTTAATTTTATTCCCATAAAGGAAGTTGCAATTCTTTTTGCTGGAATTTTTGCAACAATGGTCCCCTGCCTTGACTGGCTTCAGATTAATGCAGGAAAACTTGGGATAGAAACTCCCGGGCAATTTTTCTGGGGGACAGGTATTTTGTCAGGTGTTTTAGACAATGCTCCTACATATCTTAATTTTTTAAGTGCATCATTTGGGTTGCATGACCTTCAACTTGATAACCAGACACATATGGTAATATTTCTTGAACAGCACTGGAAATATCTTCAGGCTATTTCAGTGGCTGCTGTCTTCTTTGGCGCAATTACATACATAGGTAACGGACCTAATTTTATGGTTAAATCAATCTCTGAGCAGGAAGGTGTTCATTGTCCAAGCTTTTTTGGATATATCATAAAATATTCTTTGCCAATTTTGGTACCGATTTTTGCATTTATATGGCTTCTATTTTTCAGGGTTAACTAAAAAATTAGATACAGTTAAATATTTTGCCCAAGATAAAATCATAAATATCCATCCGCTTATTTTCACCTAACAATCCCTTTTAATTATAAATGAACCACGTCTTCTGGATGATACAGCGAAAGAAACAAAAGCATATACTCTCTAAGGTGGCGCGTAAGCAAAAAGTTATTTTTTATATGCTCCTTGCCATTTTCGCCTAATTTCTTAGAATATTCTGAGCTATTGAGTAATTGTTTAATGGCAAAAGCAGCTCCCTCAATTGAATGACAAAGTAATCCAGAATATTTATGTTTTATCTGTAAAGGAATCCCTCCGACATTGGAGGCAACCACTGGCTTTGCCTTCCAAAGGGCTTCGGCAACAGTTAAGCCAAAGCCTTCTTTCAGAGATTTCTGTATAATAATAGTTGATGCTCTCTGTAACGCGTTTACTTCAATATCGCTATGAAACAAGAGTAAAACGTGTATATCTTTGTCTTGCTCAGCCTTTTCCCGCACTTCTTCAAGGACTTTTATCCCTTCGGGGTCATCTTCTGCAGTGCCGCCGGCCAATACAAGCTGGCAATCAATATATTTTTTAACCTGTCTATAAGCCTCTATGACTCCAACAGGATCTTTTAAGTGATCAAAGCGAGAGATTTGCGTAAGTATAGGTTTATTCTTGAGGATCCCATACTTTTTCAATACTGAGTCTATAATTTCAGGAGATAATTCCTTATTTTTATCACTCAATGGATCAATAGAAGGAGAAATCAAAAATTGTCTTATTGGTAGGACCGCTTGTGAAAAAGTTGGAACGGAAAATACTGCTGAATCGTAATTAACAATAAAATCCATTAAAAATTTCCATACCTTTTGATTAGGATTTGATACATCTACATGACAACGCCAGATCCACTTGTTATTGGATTTCTTCCTTATCAAGGCTATCGGCTGTGGGTCATGCACAAAAACAATTTCACCATAAGTGTTTACTTCCTCTATATTTTTTTGGCTCGTTTCCATAAAGATATCAAAATCGCGCTGCGTTATTTCTTCAACCCTGCCATGCAGGGCGTTGTGGAATTTTTTGGTTACCTCAAAAAACTGCTCTCCGCCTTTTATCACATCCCATCTTGAATCAATGCCGAGTTCTTTTAATAGCGGAACCATGCGGTTTAATATTTCTGCGACACCCCCACCAACAGATGTAGAATTGATGTGTTGAATAATCTTACCCTCCAACCTCTGCGCAAGAAGTCTTAAATCATCTACAACTGATTGGCCAACGATAGGGATATATTCATCTAATTTTGCCATATCACTTAGCTATTCTATTTTCTATCATATTTATGAGGGCACTCCTTAATCCTTCAAGGGTATGGGTGTAAGGATCAAGCCTTGCGATTTCGTAAGCTAATTCTTTATCGCCAATAGAGTTTTCTATCCAGTTGGAAAAATCACTGTTGTTTCTTTCCAGTCTTAAGCGCGCTTCAAAAACATGAAAATATATGGAATCGATAGTAACTTTTCTTAAGATATCTACAAATTCTTTCAAATTATAAACAACATAACTTGTAGGCAATATAAAGCTTACCGATTTGACAAAATGAAACTCTTCACCCTCCCAGACGAATTTTAACTTAGCCAAAGCATTGTTCTTTAGATAGTCCTCAATGGTTTCTGCAATTTTGTCTCGAAGACTACGAATAGTTGAATATTGGACAGTATCGATACTGGCTAGTTTCTCGCCAAGCTCATCTTCGCCAAGTAACTCAGTAACCCAGTAGGCAAAATCATTAGGTGGTTCTGGAGAAAGGTATTGATGCTCCTGTAAAAATCTATGCGTATGATGATAAATAGAAGAGTCTGAAACCTCTTTGATAAGGTCTAATAATTGACCTAAGGTAGTAGCTCTTAATCCGGTCAGTTCTGACAAATGTAGCCTTGTGTAAAATCTAAACGGTTCTTTGGCTCTTATTAAATCTTTCATTTTCTTTAATTTTTACATAAACATAAAATCTTTTTTAAAAACTCAAAGACTTCCTGAGTATCTTTTAGATAATATTTTGCCTGCGAATTTTTTGGCTTTCCTATGTATATAGTCAATCCTTTATTTTTTAACATATCAAAGGCATCTTCGTCGGTTACATCATCACCAAGATAAATGGGCATAATCGGATGGTCGCCTAAAATAAATGTCTGTCTTGCAAGAAGCCACGCTACTGCCATGCCTTTGTTCCATTGCACCGGCGGTTTTATATCTATAACCTTCTTCCCATAACTAACCTTTATCTTATTTCTTGCTAAGAATGGTTGAATAACCTCTTCAATTATTTTCTTGGCTAATAAATAGCTGCTTCTGGTAGCCAAGCGATAATGAACACTTAGTGTCACATCTTTATCCTCTACAAATATGCCTTTTATTTTTGACAACTTATCAGTTAATTCCTCTTTTAAATTTCTTATAATTGAAAACAACTGAGATGAAATCTGGCTTTCAAACTTTATCTTAGACCCTCCTATTTCTAATCCGTGATTTCCTACATAAATAATCCTTTTTAAACCAACCATTCTTTTTATATCTTTTAATGCCCTTCCACTGATAATTCCTACGCTACATCCTTGCTTAGTTGACAAATCCCTTAGAAGATTTCGCATATCCCAGGAAATAGCTGCCTTATCCGGCTGTTCTACAATAGGAGTCAGGGTGCCATCATAATCTATAAAAAGGTAGATGTGCCTATTAATGAAATCTTCCCTCAGCTCATCCCACTTGCTAAATAAATATTTCATATATTCAATAAACTTTTAGTCTTTTTTCAATGCGGTTAATTCGGTAATAATATTTCCTGCCCAGCGGTAAACATTATTTTCCTTTACAATATTCCGCATATTCTCCATCCGTTTTAATTTTTCATTAACTGGCATTTCTATGGCAAGCTTTATAGCATCAGCAAATTCTTCTATAGAATATGGATTTATCTGTATGGCATCAATCAATTCTCTGGAAGCTCCAGTAAAACAGCTTAATATCAATGCTCCTTTTAAATCAATTTTTGACGCAACATATTCCTTAGCCACTAAGTTCATTCCATCGTGCAAGGAGCTTACAATGCAGAAATCAGCAAGGGCATAAAACGGCTTAATTTCTTCAGGGGAAAAATGCCTTTTCAGATATATTATTGGCTTCCAGTTTCCATCAGCGTACTTCCAGTTCTTCTTTTCTATCAGTTCATCTATTTCTCCAATTAAATCATGATAGCGTTTTATATGGGTACGACTTGGGGCGCCCAATTGTATGTAAACAAATTTATTTTTATATTGAGGGTTCTTTTCCAAAAACCTGTCTATGGCTAATATGCGCTCTATTATACCTTTGGTATAATCAATTCTTTCAACACCTATGCCAATTATTTTATCTTCTACTTCAAATTCTTTAAGAATCTTGTTTGCCTGTTCAGTTTTCATTTCAGAAGCACCATTACTAAAGTAACCGTCTATACTTATAGGGAATGCCCTTATAAATGTCTCTTTGCCGTAGCGTATTACGCTAAATCTTTCTGTGTCTATACGAGACTCAAGAAGCCTATTGGCAGTATCCAAAAAATTATTACAATGATATTGAACATGAAAACCTATTAAATCGCAGGCTAACATTCCTTCTAAAATCTCTTCATGGTAAGGGCAGATTGAAAAAACTTCCGGGTTTGGCCATGGAATATGCCAGAATAATGCAATTGTCGTATCCGGGCGTCTCTCTTTTACAAACTTTGCAAGGAGAGTAAAGTGATAATCTTGAATAAATAAAAAGGGATTCTTTGCAGGCAATTCTTCTAAAATACTTTCAGCAAATTTTTGATTTACTCTCTTATACATATGCCAATCTGTTTCTCTAAATATTGGTCTGGTATGAGTAATATGACAAAGAGGCCATAATCCTTCATTTGAAAATCCATAATAATAGCCTTCTTCTTCTTCCTTTGATAGCCAAACTCTTTTGAGAATGTAGCGGTTATCTTCGGGGGGAACTCCCAGCTTATTTTTTGAATTTACAAATTTTCTGTCCGCATTACTACCTCCATGAGCAACCCAAGTTCCGCCACAGGTTCGCACTATGGGGTCTAAGGCAGTTACCACTCCGCTTGCAGGTCGAAGACACTTGAATACCCCTGTAGCTTCATCTATAACATGCATATAAGGTTCTCTGTTTGATACGATAACCAAAGCATTTTCGCCTAATTTAGCATGGATGATATCTTTAAGTTTTGCCTCAGTCCACAACTCTTCTTTCTGAAGACGGGCTGAGGCTTCTTTAGCGACTGCCTTCCGGGCTACCCTTAAACTCAAAGCCACTTGCTCAACTTCACCGGCAAGTTTTCCAAGTTCTCCTTTTTCTTTAATGGAATGAGACGAATCTATTTCCCCCTTTTGAAAACGCTGAAACCATTCGGTCAACTGCTGAACTGGTAGAATAAATATCTGTCGCTGGATTAAAACTGTTATTGAAGCTATCAAAACTATCAAAATGATTAGAGGGATACTTATGCGTTTCCATAACTCTGTCAATCGTGTAAACACATATGAAGTGTCATATATAACCTCAACCAATCCAAGGATATTGTTGCCCTCATCTATGACAGGGAGAATGTAACTATACACTGAATATTCCTTAAATTTTTCTAATTCACCCCGCGGGATTTTATTGTTTATTATATCTTTAAGATAGGGCTTTTCTTTCTGGCTCCAGTCTGAAATTCGCTCGGTAATAGCCAAAATCTGACCATCTTTATCGTAAACAACGCAGCCCTGTAGTCTCTCTCTTTTCTGAAAACTTTCAACCAGACGATTAGCGGTATTTAAATCATTTGAAGTGTCATATATAATCTCTACTAACCCAAGAAGATTGTTTTCATCATCCATAATAGGTAATATATAACTGTATACTGAATACTCTTTAAATCTTTCTAATTCTTCTCGCGGGATTCTGCTGGCTATTATTTCTTTAAGGTAAGGTTTATCTTTTTCTCTCCAATCAGCAATCCATTCATTAATGGCTAAAATACTCTCATCTTTATCATAGATAACACAGCCTTGAAACCTCCCGCGTTTTTGAAAGCTTTTGACTAAACGATTAGCAGATTTTAAATCATTATTGATAAGTATATGCCTAACAGATAATTCAATGCGTTCGGCATCGATCTTAGCTTTTTTTTGAAGGTCATCCAGACTTATAAAAATATGTTTTGCTGACAATTCGAGACTTTCTGCCACTGTCTTAGCTTTTCTTTTTAAATCATCCATCATTCTATCTTCTTCAAAGCGAATCTGAATTATACTGAATATTGTAAAAACAACAGAAACAACAATTAAAATAGGTAAGATAAACAGTAAGACTCGTTTCATCTTATTTTTCCTTTTCTCAGTCGAAATTTACCTGTCTACAGCAGACAGGGATGAGGTCGCTTCTATGAAAAAAAATATCGTAAGATGACAAAAAAGGGTCGCTTTAACCACAACTTTTGTAAAAGCAATGCACTATTACAGCTTTCTAAGCAATATGGAATTTTTCAGAGTAATGCACTAATTATCTTGCCTGCTCCTTTGCATTTGCAAGTTTTGCTTTCACCTGGTGTATCTGTTTTCTTTTGGCGTTTTTTGAAACTTCCAGTCTCTTCCAAATAACCAGTATTGAACTTGCTATATACACAGTTGAGTATGTTCCAGCAATCATTCCCACAAGCAGAGCAAAGGAAAAATCATGTATTATAGGGCCACCAAATATAAATAGCGAAATAACTGCTAAGAGTGTTAACCCAGAAGTCAGAATAGTCCTGCTGAGAGTCTGGTTAAGTGAGGTATTTACTAAGGTCTCATAATCTTCATCTCTTTTCTTAGCCATATTTTCTCTAATCCTATCAAAAATTACAATTGTATCATTAATAGAAAAACCTATAATTGTCAAAATTGCAGCCAAAACAGACAGAGTAAATTCCTTATTTGTAATTGCCAAAAATCCTGCTGTAATTGTCACATCATGAATTAATGCCACAATACCAGCAAATGCCTGCCGCAAGTCAAACCGTATGCATACTGTCAGTGAGGCAACAAGAGCTAAAACTGATAATACGGTTAAATTCACCCATGAGAATGTTGAAAAAACCCATGTCAGAAGAGCAATAACTATAATGGGAATCGCAACTTTATTCTGGAATCTGTATGATATGTAGATTATCATACCAATAATAGAATAAATCAAAGCACTCTGCGCCTTATATCTCAAATCCTCGCCTGCTGCAGGACCAACCATTTCAACTCTTAAAATCTCAAAGTTGGCTTTATTAAATTTTTTACCCAAAGCGTTTGTTATCCGTTCACTTATTTTCCCTGCTTCGCTCAATATTGTTTTTACAAGAACATCCTTTTTATTTCCAACATGCTGAATCTCGCTTTTACCAAGACCAACTTCTCTCAATGCATCTCTTATCTGTACAACCTCTACATCCTTTGTAAATCTTATCTCTACTAAAGTTCCACCGGTAAAATCTATACCGGGATTCAGACCTCCACGAATAAATATAGCAGCTAACCCTATAACAATCAGACATATTGAAACGGATATGAAAATCCATCTTTTTCCTATGAAATTAATATTTATGCCAGGTTTAAAAATTTCCATTATAACTCCTTTTTGCCAATATGTCATTGCGATGGAGCCACCTGCCTGCCGACAGGCAGGCGCTTCCAGAGTTTATCCTGAGCTTATCGAAGGAGTCGCTCGCAATGACAAACGAGGATTATCGCACAATCGCAATGATATTAAAAATTTTTGTTATTCAACATCTTCTAAATACTGAGTTTTGTCATTTTCTTGGATACCAGCCTCATGTCAAAAATTACCCTTGAAACAAATACAGCAGTAAACATGCTGATAATAAGTCCAATACTCAATGTAACGGCAAATCCCTTGACAGGGCCTGTGCCGAACTGAAACAAGACAACTCCTGCAATCAGGGTTGTAACATTGGAATCAAGAATCGTCGCAAATGCCCTTGAAAACCCCATCTGAATAGCAGATTTTATTGTCCTTCCGAGCCGCAATTCCTCTCTTATTCTTTCATATATCAGAACATTGGCATCTACAGCCATACCAAGTGTCAGTGCAATTCCTGCAATACCGGGAAGGGTAAGTGTGAATTTAAAGTATGACATTGCTCCAAGCAAAAGTATTCCATTTAGAAGAAGGGCAAAATTTGCAACAAATCCCGACCACTTGTAGTAAATTACTATAAAGACAACGATTACAAAAAAACCTACAACTGAGGCTACAACTCCAGCCTTAACAGAATCAGCACCAAGCGTAGGACCAACTGTCCTCTCTTCAAGATAGGTTATTTCAGCAGGCAAAGCCCCTGCCCTTAAAATAACAACCAAGTCTTGTGCTTCATCATATGAAAAATTTCCTGTAATTTCCCCCCTGTCAGTTATTTTTGACCTTACAACAGGCGCTGACTGAATCTTTCTATCAAGAACAATTGCAAGTTGCTTTCCGATATTCTCTTCTGTAACCCTGCCAAACGCATTTGCTCCTTCACCATCAAACTCAAAATTTACTGCAGGCATTCCGTTTTCATCCTGCCCAACCCTTGCATCCTTTAAATACCTTCCTGAAACCTGAGCCTCTTTGGTTACGACAAGATATCCCTTGATACCTCCACCATCCTGCTCTCTCAGGTAATAAGGCAAAATCTCAAGGTCATCTGGAAGCTGGTTATTATATTTTTTTAAAATATCTTCAGGGCTTGCGCCTTCTCCCCTGACTATTTTAAATTCCAGAACCCCTCCTGTCTTAATTATCTTTTTAGCCCTTTCAGGGTCATCCAGTCCCGGAAGCTGGATTACAATGCGGTCCTTTCCCTGTGCCTGAATTATTGGTTCGCTTACACCAAATTTATCAACCCTGTTTCTTATTATCTCAATTGCCTGCTGAACAGTAAGGTTCATATAATTATTTGCTATGCTCTGGTCAAAAGAGTAAATTAATTCTGCCTCTTTTTCAGCGCTGAATTTAAGCTCTGAAAAGTTTTTCTTAATAAGGGCTTTTACGTTTTCAATATCGTTTTTATTTAGAAGTTTTATGGAAATGTTTCTATTGCCATCAACCTTTATTTCTGAGGAAGAAAACTTTTTCTCCTCAAGGTTTCTCTTTAGTATGTTTTTCACCCTGACTACCTCGTTATCCAGAGCCTTCTTTGTGTCTACCTGTAAAAGAAGATGAACCCCTCCCTGAAGGTCAAGCCCGAGTTTAATCTTTTCATCCAATGGATAAACAGACCATAGGGACAATGCAACAAGAACTATTATTAGAATAACTTTCCACTGCAAATCTTTTTTCATAGGAACTCCCTATTGCTTTTCTACTATTAAGCTTATCTTATCACGTCACTTTTTATTTCTTTTCTTCCTCTTTTTCTTTTTCTTTTTCTCTAAAAACTGTTTGAATGGCATTTCTTGCAACATCAACCTTAACATTATCAGCAATTTTTACAACAAGAATGTCATCCTTTATCTGGACAACAATACCATATATCCCTCCCTTTGTTAATATCTTATCTCCCCTTGTAATGTTTGAAAGCATTTCCTGTAATTTTTTCTGCTCTCTCTGCTGAGGTCTGATAAGAAGCAAATAGAATAAACCAAAAATCGTCAGCATCATTGCGATAAATGCAAAACTGGAACCCGGGGTCTGCTGCTGACCTCCCGGAGCCATTGCATAGGCTATACCAAACATTATTACCTCCTTTATAACGATTATTCAGACTAAAAAAAGTTACACAGATTTTTAAATTTAATTTGTCTAATCATAATTTTCAAATCATTGCAAATTAATATATCAATTACCATAACATTAAACCAAAACCTTCTCATAGCTTTCTTTATATTTCTTTACCAGGCTGGCTAAGGAATCATTTTCGATTGCGGAACGAATCTCTTTCATCAAAGCCAGATAAAAATGAAGGTTATGAATTGTATTAAGCCTGAAACTCAGAATCTCCTTTGATATATACAGGTGCCTCAGATATGCCAGTGAATAATTCCTGCAGGTATAGCAATTGCAATCAGTGTCTGCAGGGCTTTCATCCTTTGCATATTTTGAGTTTTTTATAACCACTTTTCCTTTGCTTGTAAACAAAGAACCGTTTCTTGCCTGCCTTGTTGGAATTATGCAGTCAAACATATCTATTCCTTTTGCAACTGCATCAATAATATCCTCCGGAGTGCCAACCCCCATAAGGTATCTTGGCTTTTCTTCCGGAAGGTATTGCTCTGTATAATCCACAATATTCCACATAACCTCCTTTGGCTCTCCAACACTCAATCCTCCAATGGCATATCCGGCAAAGCCCATCTCTCCAAGTTCTTCAGCACAGTATTTCCTTAAATCTTCATACATACCGCCCTGAACTATCCCGAATAATGCCCGGTTATTTATCTTTTGCGCTTTCAAGCACCTTAATGCCCATCTGAGGGTCATCTCAGTTGAGTTTTTGCAGTATTCGTATTCTGACGGATATGGTATGCATTCATCAAAAGCCATTATAATATCAGCTCCTATTGCCTCCTGAATCTCTATGGCTTTCTCAGGGGTAATGAAATGGCTTGAGCCATCAATATGCGACTGAAACATGACCCCTTCCTCCTGAATCTTTCTGAACTGGGCAAGGCTGTAAATCTGAAATCCTCCGCTATCAGTAAGTATTGGTCTTTCCCAGTTTATAAACCTGTGCAAGCCTCCAAAGTCTCTTATGAGTTCATGTCCGGGCCTTAGGTAGAGATGATAGGTATTGCTCAGAATGATTTCAGCTCCGGCTTTAATCAGGTCTTCTGAGCATACTGCCTTGACTGTTCCCTGCGTTCCAACAGGCATAAACACAGGCGTCTCTATCCCGCCATGGGGAGTAGATAATTTCCCAAGGCGGGCTTTAGAGCTTTTTTCTTTTTTTAAAACATTAAATTTAAACATAGTTAGTCGTCAATCTCTTGTAGCTTGCCTTAAATGCAAAATTCAAAACCGTAGAAACACACCTTTAGGTGTGTTGTTTTATTTTTTCATCAACAGGTCCCTGCCTACCGGCAGGCAGGTAAAGACCTGTTTCTACATTATCCTCATTCTAAACTCGATCACGCAGGCTACCTGTCTGCCGTTAGGCAGGAAGCCTGCGGCTACTGACTACTATTTACTATCCACTCTACTACATCAAACTCCTAACTTTTTCTTCACTCTGAACTCTTAACTCTCAACTCTGTCGCACTCTATATAATAAACATTGCATCGCCATAGCTGTAGAATCTGTATTCCATTTCAATTGCCTTCCTGTAACAATCCATAATATTTTCAAGCCCGCAAAAAGCTGAGACAAGCATCAGGAGCGTTGATTTTGGAAGATGAAAATTTGTAATCAGAGAATCTATTGCTTTGAATTTAAACCCCGGATATATGAATAAACTCGTTTCTTTTTCCCCTTCTGTGAACTTTCCATATTTTTCTATTTCAGATTCAAGCGTTCTTGCAGTGGTTGTTCCAACAGCAATTATTCTCCTCTTGTCTCTTCTTGCTTTGTTTAGCTTCTCTGCATTATCTGAAGCAATTACATAGCTTTCAGAATCCATTATATGTTCTTTTATATTGCTGACTCTTACTGGCTTAAATGTTCCAAGCCCGACGTGAAGAGTTATGTTTATAATTTCAACTCCTGTTTTTTTTATCCTTTTCAGAAGCTCATCAGAAAAATGAAGTCCTGCTGTTGGCGCTGCAACAGCCCCTCTTTCCCTTGCATATACTGTCTGGTAGCGTTCCCTGTCAGTAAATAGTGAATAGTGAACAGTATTTGGTAAGTACTGTTCACTATTCACTAACAACTTCCTCTTAATATACGGAGGAAGCGGAGGCTCACCAATTCTGTCTAAAATCTCAAAAATATCGTTGCGGGTTTCAAACTCTAAAATTCCCTTCCCGTTTCCGTCTGATTCCCTTATTATTCCTTTTAATTCACCGTTGCCAAAGCAGAGAGTAGCGCCTTTTTTAATCCCCTTATTTGTATTTATCAGAACCTCCCAGATATTTTCTTCTGCTTTACCGTTTTTCCAGTTTTTGAGAAGAAGTATCTCAATCCTGCCTCCGGTATTCTCCTTAACTCCACGAAGCCTTGCAGGAAAAACCTTTGTATCATTAATAACAAGAACATCTGTATTCATCAGAAAATTTGCTATCTTAAAAAAATTTGTATGGATAAGCGAACCTGTATTTCTGTCAAACACCATGAGCTTTGAACTATCCCTTTTTCCAAGTGGATACTGGGCAATTAATTCCTCGTGCAAACTGTAATCAAAATCTGATAACTGCATAATCTATAAACAACTTTAATTAGTTCACTGTAAAAGGTAGAAACAGGTCTTTACAGGTTGACCGAGAATTCAATTTTAATAAAATTGGTCTCAATAGAATCAAACAGTTAGTAAGCCCAAAATTGGCAAAACCGCTATTCTCGGTCAACCTGTTTAGACCTGTTAAATATAAATAACAGACCTAAAGGTCTGTTTCTACAAATTTGCTTTATCCTCTTTTTAGTAAAGCCATTGAGGATTTACCTCTCATTTAACTGTTAGATTTGCTATCATTTGAGAAAGGTAAAAACAAGAAAATAATCTTTTAGTTACTTTCTTCCAAACAGGGAGAATATAATTGTGAGGATAATGCTTATTATTATTGAGGTTGCAAGAGGGAAATAAAAGGTAAAGTTCTTTCTCTCTATCCTGATATCACCCGGAAGCTTTCCAAGAAAAGGAATCTTTGGCAGAAAGGTAATGAGCAAGCCAATTATGACAAGCAGCACTCCTATAAATATCAACATTTTCCCAAAATCAGAAAACAAAACCAATCTCCAAAATATTAATTTAAAAAAAATTCATTTCTTTCTCTTTATTCTAGTTGACGATTTTGAGACAACAACCAATGTTCCTTTTAGCTCAGAAACATCAATGGAAGATAAATAATTTATTACACGATTATAGATTTCTTTGCCTCGCATTCCTTTAGGACGGATGAATATTATCCCGGGAAGAAGGTCTGGAGGAAAACGGAGTATGTTAGAAAAATCCGAATCCATTGATATGATTCCAAAATTGTTTTGAATCGCATAATAATAAATTTTTTCATCATCCTGACCAACTAAAGCAGATGAAGAAACATCTATGCTATCTGGATAAAATTTTAAGAGTGTGTTTTTAATATCAGTTGGAAGATTCTCATCAAGAAGAAATTTCATTATGTAATGGTAGCCTCTTCATAATTCAATAACTCTGCTGCAAAACGAATTCCTTCAAGAATATGTTCTTTGGTTAATTGGGGATATGCTTTCAAAATGTCTTCAATTGTATCACCTGCTCCCATCATTTCTAGAATGATATGAACCGGAATTCTTGTTCCTGCAAAGCAAGGTTTTCCTCCGCAAACTCCTGGCTTTGATTCGATGAATTTAAAATTCATATTATTTTTCCTTTCATCTATATTAAATATATAGCGGTTCTAATTAAAGTGCAACGAAAAATTAGAGTTTGGATTTTAAGCTTTGACATTTGAGATTAACTTATTATGCCTCTCTCTTTCGCTAAAAACACACCCACAATACTTCTGTCTGTACAGCCCCATCTCTTTTGAGACCTTCACACCTTCCTGCCATCCCTGCCTGAAATCCTCATAATAAAATTCTATCCCTAAATCCCTGCCAAGCTCATTCCCAATATCTTTTACAACTTCGTGCTTCATATATATGCTGTAAAGGAGTGATGTGGAAAAGCAGTCGAAGTTCAGTTTCACAGCCTCTTTTGCTGTTTCTTCAAGACGAATTGAATAGCATATTTTGCATCTGTTTTCAATGTCATCATTTATAGATTCAAAAAATTTTGCAATATCATATTGCTCATTATAATAAACCTCAAAACCCACTTTCTCTGAAAATTCTTTAAGAGTATCCATTCTTTTCAAATATTCCTGAAAAGGGTGAATATTAGGATTATAAAAAAATCCCTTTACCTCAAAAGATTCCTCAAGAACTCTCTTGGGGTAAATAGCACATGGTGCGCAACAGATGTGGAGAAGAAGTTTCATATAAAATTTCCCCCTCACCCTAACCCTTGCCTGCCTGCCTGCGGTAGGCAGGCAAGGGGAGAGGGAATTACTTTCTAACCCCTCATTTCCTCACCAGTGAAAGAGAACATAGCCTTTATCACCTTCTCATTGACGGAATGCTCTCTCGAACTTCCCCTCCCTTGACGGGAGGGGATTAAGGGGAGGGTGATATTATTCCCATTAGCAATTAATATCTGGTTTCGGGTTACTTTTAGTAGCCTCCATCTCAGAGCTAACCGCTACAACATCAGCCCCTTTGAAAATTCTGACCCATTTGACAGATGAATCAAAAATTATAACTACAACCAGTGCCATCATTATAGCTGTAATGGCTGTATTCAAATATCCCTGGAAAATTACACTCTGCACATCTGAGTTAAGCAGTAAAGCTATGGAATTAGCTTTATCAGGATTTGTTGAGGGAAGAAAATTATCAAATATAGATTGCCAACCTGCTGTCAGAGTAAGAATAGTCATAAAAACCATTGGCAAAAAGGTTGTCCATGCATATTTAGCTTTGCCCATCCTGATTATGAAAGTGGTCCCGATACAGAGCGCCAGTGTTGCAAGCAACTGGTTTGCAATGCCAAACATGGGCCAGATTGAGGATATACTTCCTGTGTAAATAAAATAAGACCAGCAGAACACAACTACAGCACTTGCCAGCAGATTTCCCGGAAGCCAGTCTGCCTTCCCAAAGGGCTTATAAAAATTTCCTCCAAATTCCTGGAGGAGAAACCGTGCTACTCTTGTCCCTGTATCAACTGTCGTTAATATGAACAATGCTTCAAACATTATTGCAAAGTGATACCAGTATGACATTAACCCCTTCATTCCGGGAATAGATGAAAATATCTGAGCCATGCCAACTGCAAGAGACACAGCACCCCCTGGCCTTCCAGACAACTGCTCTCCGACAACTTTTTCAAGCTCTGGCAGATGGATAATATTAAGCCCCATCTGTTTAAATTTTTCAGGGATTACATTTATTGCAAAATAATCAGATGGCTCAAGAGCACATGCTGCAATAATAGCTATAAGAGCAACAAAGGATTCGGCAAGCATAGCTCCAAAACCAATCAACTTGATATCAGACTCTTTATCAATCATTTTGGGCGTAGTGCCTGAGCTTATCAGGGAATGGAATCCTGAGATTGCCCCACATGCAATTGTTATGAAAACGAACGGAAATACTTTCCCTGGAATAATAGGACCGCCGCCATGGATAAATCCTGTTATAGCTGGCATTTTAAGCTCCGGCATTACACAGGTTACCCCAATAGCTAAAAAAGCAATTGTCCCAATCTTCATAAATGTACATAGATAATCTCTCGGGGCAAGAAGAACCCAGACAGGCAGAATTGAGCCAGTTAAACCATAGATTGCTATGAAGATTGTTATCTCTTTCGGATCAAAGGTAAAATATGGCGCGAGAAAGGAGCCTGGAACCCATTTGCCGAAAATAACAGTTACCGCAAACAAAACTATTCCTATAACAGTTGCCTGTTTAATATGGCCCGGTTTTAACTTATGCATGTAAAATCCCATAAAAAGCGCAATTGGTGTTGTCATAGCTATGATAAATGTACTCCATGGGCTTTCTTTGAGAGCATTAACAACAGCCAGTCCAAGCCCTGCAAGGGCTATGATAATTATAAATAGTATGGCTAATGCAGTGGCAAACCCTGTAACAGGCCCAACTTCTTTTTTTGCAATCTCAGCAAGAGATTTCCCTCCACATCTCACAGAAGCAAAAAGAATTATAAAATCATGGACTGCACCTCCAATAACACCACCAATCAAAATCCACACAGTTCCTGGCAGATATCCAAACTGGGCAGCAAGTACTGGACCAATCAGAGGACCTGCTCCTGCAATGGATGCAAAGTGATGACCGAAGAGGACCCATCTGTTTGTTGGCAGGAAATTCTTTTCATCCCTGAATGTATGAGCAGGTGTTAATCTGCTATCATTCAGGGTTGCTACCTTGGCAGCAAGAAATGAGCCATAGAGCCTGTAGGCGATTATGAGAATACACAGTCCAGCAATTACTAAGGTTAAACCATTCATAATAATTAAAGCAATATTAAATTTTCTCTGTCTATGTCAAGGAGAAAAGGTAGCTGAAATAGCGTAGAGCTTAAAGCGTAAAGCTGAAAACTAAATATCAAAGTTTAAAGTTTTGAATAAAAAAACTTAAGCCAGATATTTTTGGAATCAAGTATTGGCTTTTTTAGTCCAAGATTGCGAAAACCTGCTAAAAAGAGAACTGTTGTCCTCTTATTTATTATATGTGATAAAAATATTTATCTTCGAATATCATTCCTTATATTAATCAGAGATTGCACTTTTGAATTATAAGGATCTGAAGAATATCTATATCCAGTGGGATAGGTTAAATAAACTGAAATGTTATTTATTTGTCCTTTAATTAATTTTCCATTATTGAGTTCATTGCAATATCCCTTTGCGGTTTTCTTCGTTAATTTCTCAAATACATCTTTGTTGAAACAGATAATAGAGTTTACTTTAACTTTTGATAAAGTTTCCTGAATTCGTTTGTTTGATTGAGGGATAATGTTTGTATTAAAATAAACTCCGAAAATGTCTTTCAATTGTTTTGGGTCTTTATTAGTTGGGAAAGAATAGAGGCAGTCAAAATATAATTGAAAATTTGTGCTGTATAATACATTCAGAAAATGTCTTCTGTAACTTTCTGGAGTTGCCTGGCTTGGAAGAGTGCAAAAACCTGCATCAGAAAGTGGACCCCAGAAAAGTCTTTGGCCTCCAGGGAAATTTGGAGTATGAAGCATGCCATCTTTTACTGACTGGGGATGAGGATTGCTGAATAATAAGAGCAATGGTTTTTTGGTTGGGTAGCGTACTTCAGGAATAAGCCGTTCACTTAAAAATTGAATTGAAGACTTTTTATCATCAAAAAAATAAACCTCTCTCCAGTTTAAAAAACTATATTCTGACTTACACAAAAAGCTTTTTGTGTTTAAATAAATATTATGTGGAAGTTTGTATTCTTCCAAAAAATTGATTTTGTTATCAGGACACTGTAAAGTGTCAGAAATATCTTTGACTTTGTCAGTGCTAATCTGAGCCTGCAAATCTACATCTTCTTTTAAGGATTGTTCTTGTTCGGGCTTTTGAAGAAGGTCTTTAAATTGTGAAGCATCTGCAACAATACGAACTAAATCTTCGTAAGTTGCCTGAAATACCTGTTGGTAACGTCTTCCCCAACCACTTTTTACCCACTCCGCATGAAACGAGAGTGATGAATCTTTGGTTGGATAAAAATGTTTAATTCTATCAGTGAGAAGCTCCAGCCGGCATTGGTGAGGGTATTCATCTCCTTCTAAATTTTTAAAATTTCTGTTCAGGCAATAGCCTTTTGATGTAATTTTATAAACTCCCATGAATTGCTTAATTCCAGTTCTATAATAAATAACAATATCTCCGACTGATAATTCATCTCTCTGTGATTCTCTTTTAAATCCTATCAGATTCTTATCTACGTCGAATAAATCTTGATGATGCACTACAAACCAAATTTTCCTGCTGTCCATATTATCTCTCTTTATAGCCTCGGTTTAATAGCCTCTAATTCAAACATGGTAACAACCGTCCCCTTTTCCTTACCTCAAACAGCGCTAAGTTCATTTCTTTTTTAGCGAACTTCTTTCTTTCAACTTGTTAATCTCCTCTCTTAATTTAGTATTCTCAATTTGTAGTTTTTCGTTAGTGCTTTTCAGTACCTCGATTTCATTTTTAATATCTGTCGCACTTGATGCTTCTTCTTTAGAAAATAAAGCTGTTGCAATTTTCAATTCGTCTGAGGCTTTTCCCCATATAATATCGAACACGTCTTCTTTCACTAAGAAATTAGAATCTTTATCAGCTATGGGGTACGAAGCTATAATCAACTTTTCCATCCTTCCACTTATAAACCAAATTTCGTTATCAATAGTGTCTTGCCATACCATTCTGACAAACTCATAATGCGCTATAGCTTTTTTAATAGAGTCTGTTAATTCTGGATTTTTTGAAGATTCCATACTTTCTAAATATAAATTAACAGGAAACTTTGCTTCACCCAATGCTTGTCCATAGTCTCTATAAGAGACACCAGATTGAACACGAGCTTGTAATTTTTTCAATCCCAACAAGGCTTCTTTTGCAGATTGGGCTAATACTTTTTGAGGCAATGCTAAACAACATATAAGTAATACGGATATAAGACAACGTTTCATAACATAATCTCCTTCTTGGTTTTTAGTTTATTTCAATTGGACCAACGGGCATACGTGGGGCTTGTTTTGTTCCAAACATCAATTAGTTTCGCTAACATTTATTTTTAAACTTATTCAATAATATAATTAAAATATGTTGATGGAATAAGGCTGTCAAGATGTCTTACTTAAAATCCCAAAAACTATTGCCTCTTTCCCCTCTAACTTTTTTGCCATTGGTTAGATTATTTTGATTTATAACTAAGCTAATCAGAATCTTGCTAAAGCTTCAAGGATTATTGTGTATTTTTGTTTTGACTTGTTTATTTATAAGCATATAAAATAAGAATAATTTTTATCAGATAGAAATTATTTTTACAATCTCAAAATAAAATTATCTCCAGTCGTTAATTAAAAATAATAAGATGATAACAACATTTGCAATAACTACGTGTAGCTCATGTGTGCTGAACAGTAATAAGAATATTTCTCAACATATAAAGCAGTTATTGTCTGGTAATTTTAATTTAATGGAGGGTTGTTATGAGGTCTATTCGCAATGGGGTTATAAAGAGGGGCTTAAGTAGGAGTCCTTCATCATCACTTTTAACGGCTGTTTTGTGTTTATTGGGAATATGTGTAATGGATACTATTGATAAGGGAGGTGGTTGGAAAAAGGTAATTAAATGGTTTTTAATAGTTATATTGTGTTATCTATTTTTAGTTTTTCTTAATCTAAAATGAAGTACTATCAATAATACTGTTTTCAGAATAGCTTCCCATCCGCAAAAACAAACTTGATGAACTCTTTAACAGCCTCATGCAGAGGGCATTTAGAGGAGAACTGGTAGCGTAACTCTGGATTCCTGCTCCCCGCTTTTGCGGGGACAAGTTTACCCCTGCGGAAGCAGGGGCAGGAATGACGGCTTCTGAATTGATATAAATAACACTTAGGGGTAGTACATTAGTTGGTAGTAAATAAGTCAGAATTTCAGAAAGTTTAACTTGACATGCTTTCTGATATGTTATATATTCTTACCAGAGGTGAAAAATAATGACTATAACAAAGCTAAAAACAAAAAATCAGATAACCCTTCCTAAAGAGATAGTAAAAAAACTGAACTTAAAACCAAACGAATTATTCTCTGTGGCTGTTGATGGAAACTGCATAAAACTTATTCCTGTCGAACTTGAGCCCAAATACACTCCCCAGGAGTTAAATTCTATTGATAAAATAGTTGAAAAAGAAAAGGGTAAAGCCAGAACAGTAAAAGTGGGGAAGGAATTTTCGGGCTATATCAAAAAGATAACTAAATGAAGAAGATATCTATTCTTCCCTCCTTTGAACGCTCAGTTAAGAAATTAACCTCTCAAGAAAAAGAACGGCTCGCTAAAAGTTTAGAAATCTTCAATAATTTTCTTATTACAAGCCAAACTCCATACGGATTTAGGTTTAAAAAGATAAACCATGATAAATATGAATTCAGGATTGATATAAGACTGCGGGTAGTTATGAAAGAGGAAGGTGATACTTTCTATTTAGTCTTAGTTGGCGACCATGATGAGGTGAAAAGGTATTTGCGAAACTTCAGATGATTTTTTATTTTTGATTTCTTTAAAATCCTCTGTGCAGCCCATATGATTTCCCAATCTCACATGCTCTATTATATTCCTGTGGCGTTATGCTTCTTGAAATCTCCGGGTAATCCCCTGCTTTATAGCATGGATAATACTGTCTCATTATATTCACGTAGCTTTCAGTAGAAAGCTCTTGAGCTACAAACCTCAAGACCTCTTCAGAGCCTGCTAAATTATTTGGCATCACAAGATGCCTGATAAGTACTCCTCTGGAAGCTATTCCCGTCTCATCAGTTTTTAAAACACCGACCTGCCTGTGCATTTCTTTCAAAGCCTCTTTTAAAATTTTGTAATAATCCTTAGCATGGCAGAATCTCTCTGATACATTTTCATCACTGAACTTTGCATCAGGCATGTATATATCAATAATCCCCTCAAGCAATTTCAATACCTCTACTGATTCATATCCTCCACAATTAAATACAACTGGAAGCCTTAAGCCATCTTTTATTGCTATCTCAAGTGCCTCTACAATCTGTGGTACAAAATGAGTAGGTGTAACAAGATTTATATTATGGCAACCTATCCCCTGCAGATATAGCATCTGTGAAGCAAGTTCTGAAGCAGGAAGTTCTTCTCCATGCCCTAAATGGCTTATGTCATAGTTCTGGCAAAAGACACATCCTAAATTGCAATAAGTGAAAAAAATTGTCCCTGAGCCGTTTCTTCCTACAAGTGGAGCCTCTTCTCCGAAATGCGGCTCAACAGATGAAACACGCGCATTTGCTCCTCCCTTGCAAAATCCCTTTTCTCCTCTTACTCTGTCAACCCTGCAATTGCGGGGGCAGAGAGTACATTCGCTTAGAATCTCTTTTAGTTTTTTAATTCTATCAGGAAGGAATCCTCTGTTAAAAATCTTTATGTATGATGGAGTTTCTATTGATGCTTTCTTCATAAATTTTCTGTTTTTTGTCATTGCGAGCAAAGCGAAGCAATCTCATCATAATACTGACAGCTATTAGTAAAATAGATGTGCTTAAAAATTCAAAGCCTGCTATTTGAGCTTAAAGCTTGAAAATAGATTGCTTCGGTCGCTTTGTTCCCTCGCAATGACACACGAAAATAGCTATGAGAAAACGCTAACACTTCATTTCAGCCTTTCAAGATACCTCTTAGCCTCTTTGCCTAAACTTGAATCCGGGTCAAGCATAAGAACCATTTCAAACTCCTCAATGGCTTCTCTCTCTTTTTTCATTTTAAAATAATTCTCACCAAGACTGAAATGGGCAGGAACAAATGCCTTATCTATTCGTGTGGATTTTCTGTATTCCTCACAGGCAAGCTCATATTTCCCGTTTTTCTCATAAATTTTTCCAAGATAAAAACGGGACATCAAATTGTCAGGATAAATCCGAAGGACAGCATTATAATTTTCTCTTGCAGATTCAAAATCCCCGAGTTCAAAGTAGGCATTTGCCATATTAAAGTGAACTCTTTCCGGATAGTGGTATGCAGTGTCTTCCAAAACCCTTTTCCATTCCTTGACTGCATCATCAAATTTCTTCTGCAGTGCAAGGGTTAATGCAAAACCATATCTGGCTTCTGAAAAACCGGGGTCAAGCCTCAAAGCCCTTTTAAAGCACCTGACCGCCTCATCATAATCTGAAAGCTTTGTGTTTGCCAAGCCTGCAGCATTGTGGAGTTCAGGGTTTTCAGGGTTCTTATCTATGGCGATGCCAAACTCGGCTTTTGCTTCAGGAAATTTGTTTTGTTTCAGGTAACTAATCCCTGTGTTATAATGAAAGTATGATTCCTGAATCCTTTTTTCTTTAACCTGAGCTGAAACGCAGGAGAATAATGAAATAACCAGAAACAAAACGAAAATATTATTGACTGTTTTCATAACAAATCAAAAAGCAGAGCTTCGCTCTGCAGCTACATTTACCAGCCAGAAATCTGCAATCAACACTCAAAAGCTGAACGCCCCTCACTACTATTCACTGTTCACTAACAACTATTCACTATTATCTTTAAGCTGTTGCCCCAATCATTCCGCAGCATTTTTTGTATTTCTTTCCGCTTCCGCACGGGCACGGGTCATTCCTTCCTACCTTTCCGCTTTCTCTCTTTGAAGGTTTTTTCTTCTCTTCCCCTTCTCCCCTGTTCATTGAAATATCCTTCAACCTCCTCTGAGAACTCTCATAAATTTCCTGGTCGCTTACAAGTTCAATCTTAAAGAGATGGTCAACTGTCTCTTCCTTTATCCTCTCAATCATATTCTGAAACATCTCATATCCTTCTCTCTTGTATTCAACAAGCGGGTCCCTTTGCCCGTATCCCCTCAGGCCTATCCCTTCCTTGAGGTGGTCCATTGCAAGGAGATTGTCTTTCCAGAGATTGTCAATTACCTGAAGCATAACCATTCTCTCTATGTTATCTGCCCGCTCGCCAATCTTTTCCCTTCTCTCCTCTCTTTTCTTCCCGTAAATCTCTTTTAAAAATCCTGACACCTTCTGCACCTGCTCTTCTTTCTCAAGCCCTTCAAAATTTATTCCGCTGTCATCCCTGTCTGTCCTGAACTGCCTGTATATAGCATCCTCAATTTCTTTTTTCTGTGTCTCTAAATCCTCTTCACCCTCGTAAGTATTATAAATCCCCTCGACTATATCATCAATCATATCTGAAACAGCATCCTCAAGGTTTTCGCTTTCAAGCACCATTCTTCTCTGCTCGTAAATAACCTCTCTCTGCTTGTTCATAACATCATCATATTCAAGAAGCTGTTTCCTTATGCTGAAGTTATGTGCTTCCACATTCTTCTGTGCCCGCTCAATGGATTTTGAAACCCACGGATGCTCTATTGGCTGGTCCTCTTCCATCCCTATTCTTTTCATTAGGTTTGAAGTCTTTTCCATTCCAAAAATCCGCAGCAGGTCGTCTTCCATCGAGAGATAGAATCTTGAGGAACCCGGGTCTCCCTGCCTTCCTGACCTTCCTCTTAACTGATTATCAATACGCCTGCTCTCGTGTCTCTCAGTACCAAGGATATGAAGCCCTCCAAGCTTTACCACATCTGCTTCTCTCTCAGGGTCTTTCTCTTTTGTCTCAGGGTCAACTCCTCCAAGCACGATGTCTGTTCCTCTTCCAGCCATGTTTGTGGCAATCGTTATATTTCCCTTTCTTCCTGCCTGAGCTACTATCTCAGCTTCTTTTTCGTGGTACTTGGCATTGAGAACATTGTGGGAAATTCCCTTTTTCTTCAGTATGCTGCTCAGAAGCTCGGATTTCTCAATTGAAATTGTTCCAACAAGGACAGGCTGCTCTCTCCTGTAATAATCCTCAATCTCAGTGACCACTGCCTTGAACTTTTCCTGAACAGTTCTGTAAATTATATCCGGGTGCTCTTTTCTGTTTAAAGGCTTGTTTGCCGGGATTACAGCAACCTCAAGTTTATAGATTTTATGAAACTCCTCCGCCTCAGTGTCTGCAGTGCCTGTCATTCCTGCAAGTTTTTTGTACATTCTGAAATAATTCTGAAAAGTAATTGTGGCAAGGGTCTGGTTTTCATTGGCAATTTTTACATTCTCTTTTGCCTCAAGTGCCTGATGAAGCCCTTCGCTGTAACGTCTTCCCGGCATCAATCTTCCTGTGAATTCATCAACGATAACTACCTCCCCTTCATTCACGACATAATCCACATCTCTTTTAAACAGCGTATAAGCCTTCAGAGCCTGATGGACGTGATGAATCAGCTCAATGTTTTTAGGGTCATAAAGATTGTCAATATTTAAAAACTTCTCTGCCTTTGCAACGCCATCTTCACTCAGGGAGACTGTCCTTGCCTTTTCATCTATTTTATAATCAGTTTCAACCTTCAGCCTTGGAACAAGCTTATTGATGATATAATACTTGTCAGTTGATTCCTCTGTAGGCCCTGAAATTATGAGCGGTGTCCTTGCCTCATCAACCAATATGCTGTCAACCTCATCAACAATGGCATAGTTGAGTTCCCTCTGGCAGTAATCCTCAATTCTGAATTTCATGTTGTCTCTCAAATAATCAAACCCGAACTCATTATTTGTCCCGTATGTAATGTCGCTGTTATATGATTCCTTTCTCTTCTCATCATACATATCATGCTGGATAAGGCCTACTGAAAGCCCAAGGAATTTATATATTCCTCCCATCCATTCACTGTCTCTTCTTGCAAGGTAATCATTAACTGTAACTACATGGACACCTTTCCCTGTAAGCGCATTGAGATAAACAGAAAGCGTTGCAACAAGGGTCTTGCCCTCTCCTGTTTTCATTTCAGCGATTTTTCCCTGATGAAGTATCATTCCCCCGATAAGCTGAACATCAAAATGTCTCATCCCAAGCACCCTGCGCGAGGCTTCACGCACTACTGCAAAAGATTCACATAAAATATCATCAAGGCTCTCGCCTTTCCCGGTTCTTTCTTTGAACTCGCTGGTCTTTGCCATGAGTTTGACATCAGAAAGTTTTCTTATTTCAGGTTCAAGGCTGTTGATTCTTTCAACAATGGGTTGTATTGCCTTTAAATCCCTGTCGTTCTTGCTTCCTATTACTTTCCTTAAAAGTGTTCCAATCATAAAAACCCTGTGTAATTGTAAATTAGAAATTGAAAATTTAAATTTAAAATATTTTTTTAGACTATACCCATTAAAAAATGCCTTTGTCAACAAAATGAAAAAAGTATTTTAAGATTGCAAATAACAAATATTATTATAATATAAAAAAGAAAATATTTCAGTGATTTTTACAAATTTATTTTAGGTCATTAATGCTACAGATTCTATTTATAGCTCTTGGCGGCTCTCTTGGAGCAATTGCGAGATATGTTTTCTCAAATCTTGTCTATCAACACATTAATGATATCTTTCCATGATGAGCAAGCAAATTCCATCGCCGTTTCGAATTATTTCACAACAATCACTGTGCAGGGAGAAAGCTTTGTTATGTTCTGGGAAGTTGAACCCCATACTCTTCCAAAGATTTTTGAATGGCCCATAAAGCCAATCACAAGAAGATCGAATTTTCCATCTTTAGCATAATTAATAACCGTCTCTACTTCATGACCCGGCAGAACCTTTGTGTGAAGCTTGACACCTTCTTTTTTTGCCATCTCAACGGCTTCTTCATTGACCTTTCTAAAATAATTGTTTGCTTCCTGCTTAAACTCTTCTACCTCTCCAATAGTCGCAGCATAGTGCGGTACTCCCTCTTCAACTGAGATACTATGGAGATCTGCATTATATTTTTTTGAAAGGTCAATGGCAACCTGAAGTGCATGCTTTGCACCGTCAGAACCATCATTGGCAATTAATATTTTCTTAAACATCATTAGTCTCCTTCTTAAGCTCAGGTTTGAACCATTTTTGTGCAATTAAAGTTGGCACTACTGCTGAAAGTATAACAGCAGTGACAAGGATTGTATACTGCTCCCGATTTATAATCTTATTAGTTAGTCCAAAAAGGGCTGAAATTGTATCAAATGTAAGACCTGTTGACATCAGTAAAGTTGTATACATCCCTTCCTTTTTACCAAAGCTGAATATCTTGGTTGGGGGCCACACACCTGTAAATTTTGTTCCCATCTTTATCAGAAGAAATATAAAAATTAAATTTGCACTGTTCCACATTGCAGATAGTTTGACAAGTGAACCTGCCTTGATAAAATAGAATGGCGTCAGCATTGTAAATGCAGTAACACGCATCCTGTGACTCAATGTCTTATTCTCAAGAAAAAAAGGCGCAAGCACCATTCCCACAAGATATGCTGGAAGCACCGCCTCACTCTTTGCCATCATAGAAATACCTCCAAGCCCAAAGAGCAAAAAGAATATAAACTTTGTTTCAGGTTCACTCACACGGCTCCCGACCTTTTTGAAAAACCATGGTGTAAACTTAGGAAGTAACAAAAGTATAATTACAGTAACTATAATGAACAAAATCATATACCGGTCATAATTTGCAAAGAGAATGCCAAGTGCAAGGACAGTTCCAAGATCAGTTATGAAACAGGCTGCGAGTATAAGTTTCCCAAGCTCTGTTTCGTTATAACCTGTCTCAATCATCACGGCATAGACTACGGCAACAGATGTCGTTGAAAGTGAAATGCCTGCTATCTGAGCCTGAGCAAGTCCCCATCCGGCAATATAATAAGCATATGCAATCACTCCAAGAAATGGTGCAAGAAATGATAATATCCCTATAGCCATACTTTCTTTAAACCTTTTCTTCAGTACAACGGGATCAACCTCAGCACCGGCAAGAAATGTGAGGAGTATACTACCAAACCCTGCAAGGAAGTTCACCCATTCTGTTCTCTGAAGCGGAAGAAAACTCCCTCCCAATACACCAACCATAATTTCAAGAAGAGCAATTGATATTGCTATCCTTAAGGATAGAAGTGTTGCGCCGAAAGCAAGTCCCATCCATAGCGCTGCCTGAATCCATTGGTTTTCCATTTTATTTTTATCCTCTCTTTTTCTCAACTCCGGCAGGTGATTAAAAATAAAAACCCCTACCGAAATTTATATTTTTCAGTAGGGGTCATTAATCCCTTATGGATGCTTAATGGCGAACCCCATCGCCTTTTTTAAATATAAAAAAAGTATAAATAGAAGTCAAATGAATTTTGAAGTATTTTAAGGTTGCAAAGAATAAATATTATATAATATAAAAAGATAAGATTTCATTATTAGTTATAAATTCTATATGGAAATATTTTTTACAATTATCGGAATTGCAATTGGTGCAGTTTTTGCATGGTTTATTGCTACAGCAAAAGCCAAGACTACTCTTCTTGAGAAAATCAAAGAGGCAGAAAATAAATCAGCAGGGCTTGAAACCACTGTCAGCGAACTGAGAAAACAACTGACTGATAAAGCAATCGAATACAGCAACCTCAACGCATCATTTCAAAACGAGCACTCTCTGCGCATAAAGGCTGAAACACAGCTTGAGGAAGCCCAAAAAAATTTAAACGAGCAAAAACAGCTTTTGGAAAATGCTGCTCAGCAGTTAAAAGAAACCTTTAATTCCCTCTCCTCTGAAGCCCTGAAAAGCAACAATCAAGCGTTTCTTGACCTTGCAAAAAGTTCATTGGAAAAGTACATGGCAGATGCGAAAGGAGATTTGGAAAAACGGCAGGAAACAATAAATGAAACACTGAAGCCAGTTAAAGACTCACTTGAAAAATATGAAACACATATTAAAGAGTTAGAAATCTCAAGGCAGAGCGCATATACCGGGTTGAAACTTTATCTGGATGACATGAAAAATGTTCAGGAAAAATTACAGAAGGAAACAAACGCTCTGGTAACAGCTCTTAAAACATCGCAGGTAAGAGGAAAGTACGGTGAAATCGGATTAAAAAGGGTTGTCGAGTTTGCAGGCATGAACGAGTTCTGCGATTTTGAGGAACAGGTAAGCATTACAACTGACGACGGAAAACTCCGTCCTGATTTGATTGTAAAACTTCCCGGAAACAAAAAAGTAATTGTTGATGCAAAAGTCCCTCTCTCCGCCTATATGCAGGCATTTGAGACAACAGATGAAAATGAAAGGAAGGCATTTCTTTTAAAGCATTCACAAGCTGTCAGAGAACATTTAAAACTTTTAAGCTCAAAATCTTACTGGAGCCAGTTTGATGGAACCACTGATTTTGTCGTTCTCTATCTGCAGATTGAATCCTCCTTTGGGGCTGCACTGGAAATAGACAGAACTCTTATTGAAGACGCCATAAACAACAGGATAATTTTTGCCACTCCCACAACAATTATTTCCCTTCTGAGGACAGTTGCCTTTAGCTGGCAGCAGGAAAAAATTGCAGAAAACTCAAAAAATATATGGGATGCAGGAGTAGAGCTTTACAGCAGAATAAATACGCTTCTTGAACATATTGAAAATATTGGCGGCGGGCTTAAATCTGCAGTTGAAAATTATAACAAAGCTGTTAGCTCTATTGAAAGCAGGTTCATCCCGGGTGCAAGGAAATTAAAAGAGCTTGGAGCTTCTAAGATTGACAAAGAACTTCCTGAATTAGCTCAGATTGACCAGGCAATCAGAACATTGCCTGAGATTGAAAAGAATAGCTAAAATGAGATTCTACTATTTTCTCGCATTTCTCGTATTGATGTTTACCATCATAGTCTCTGTGCAGTGGTATCTTGGGAAAAGAGCAATCAGATGTATAAACAATTCAGGTTTTTCTGCTCGAAAAAAACCTTTGTTGAAAGTACTGATTGTTTCTTCAATTATATTCCTTAATCTTCCACTTTTTTATACCTTTGCAGTCGGCAGGCCCCATGAACCCCTTTCACCCTTCATCATGTACCCTGTAGTCTATCCCTATGCAATATGGGGAAGTTCCTATGTTCTGATTTTTTTAATTTTGAAAATTAGTGACCTTTTCTCTTTTATCTATAAAATTTTTATTCCGCTGCAAGACAAAAAGCAGCACAAAACTGAATATCGGGTCAGGAGACCCGATGCTACCCAGGATAGCGATAGGTCTTCTGACCTGCCATCTTCAATTGGAAAAAGAAATTTCTTAAAAATTGCAGGCAAAGGCATTATCGTTGCACCTGTTCTTTGTTCCTCTTACGGGGTGTTTCTCGCCAGAGAAAACTTTACTGTTAAAGATGCAGAAATAAAAGTTCATGGACTCCCTGACTCATTAAAGACTATGAGGATTGTTCAGATAAGCGACATTCATGCTGGACTTTTTATGGGTAAAAAGGAAATCAGGGAATGGGTTAAGAAAGTTGCAGAGATTAAGCCTGATATGCTTTTCATTACCGGGGATTTCATCGCATCTCCTAATGATTCAATCTCTGAATGTCTTGATGCAGTAAAATTTTTAAGCTCTTTTATGCCTGTTTATGGGTGTTTGGGAAATCATGATTATTGGGGAAACGAGGAAGTACTTACCAAAAGTTTCAAAAATAGCGGTGCAAGACTTCTCAGAAATGAAGGAGAAGGGTTTATTTTTAACAACACCGAACTTAACATCTGTGGTGTGGAAGACCCGATGCGTTCTACACCCGACTTTGAAAAGGCTTCAAAAAATCTTAACACCGGAAAAGCAACAATCTTACTCAGCCACAATCCGAATTATTTTGATAAAATAAAAAAGTATGACATACCTCTTACCCTTTCAGGCCATACCCATGGAGGACAGATAAATATAATTCTTCCCGGTATTAATATAAGTCCTGCGCGCCTTATTACCCGCTACACAAGAGGCCTTTACACTGAAAACAGATGCAATCTTTATGTAAACCCGGGGCTTGGAACAATAGGATTCCCGCTGAGGCTTAATGTCCCGCCTGAGATAACTGTAATAAGGCTGGTATGAAAAGTTTTTAGCAGGGTTAGAAAACCCTGCCTATCGATAGTCAGGACATTCCTGTCCTGATTATTTGAAAGAAAATATTTTTCAGCCTAAAATATAGTGTTTATGAGTTTTTCAGAGAAGATTAATTGAAAAAGAATTTTTTAGGGTTTGACGGAGTGCCTTTGTATCTTACTTCAAAATGGAGGTGAGGACCTGTGCTTCTTCCGGTTGAACCAAGATATGCTATTATCTCTCCCTTTTTTATCTTTTCTCCGGCACTAACAACATTTGCTACATTGTGGGCATAAAGTGTCTCATATCCCTTGCCGTGGTCTATTATGACTGCTCTTCCGTAACCGCTGTCAACCCACCCTGAAAATACAACCTTTCCGTCTGATGCCGCTCTTATAGGAGTCCAAATATTTCCTGAAATGTCAATGCCTTCATGATAAGATTTTTCCCCTGTCAGAGGATCAAGTCTTATTCCATAGCCAGAATTCACTGCGCCTTTAATGGGCCACTGAGGAGCAAGAAAATAAGGATAGCCTTTTTTGCTCTTGAGAATTTCTATTATGGATGAAAATTTCTCTTCATCCTGAGTTGCCGCATTCCAGATTTTTTCAACATCTTCATGGAAGAATTTCTCTTCAGGCTGGAATAACAACGACTCGAGGGTCTGGTTTTTCAAAACATTTATAACAGGACCTCCGAGTCCTCCTGTTTTTTTTTCGATAGTTTTATCATCAATTTCATCAATATTGAAAATTTTCCTTATTTTTTTCTCGAGGAGATGGACACTGTCAAGCTTTGATTCAAGCTTTTTTAATTCTTCTTTGTACTTCCTGTTTTCAAGGCTTAAAAACTTTGTTCTTCTGTTAAGCCCTCTGATTTCAGCCTTGCTGTTTTTTTCCTGAAAATAGATGCCTGAAAGAAAAAGGAAAGCTAATACCGCTGAAGTTATTGTTACGATTGATAATAAAAATAAAGACAGAAATCTTTTTGAAATATGCAGCTCCCTTGCTTTTCCCTTTGGGTGTTCAACTGCTATCCTGTAAAAATCCTTTTCCATTAAGCTATTCCTCAACTTTTTAAAAATTAACATTGAAACAGGGAGGAAATTTCTGCGAATACTATGATGCGTGCAACCTGCTTTCTGACAGAAAGATTCAGTATTGTCAATAGTTATTTTATGTTTTGAAAGAAAAGGGTCAGGTCTTGTTTTTTGACATTATCCTGAAAAAAAAACAACCGTCCCCTTTAATTATTCTATCTGATACACTTTGAAAAATCAATATCAGGTGGATTTTCTGGTAGGCTATACAAGGCATAAGATGAGTTATCCTTATCCTCTTTGTAGAGGATGATACGGTTTCCCTTGTGTTTAATCGGAATTAATATATTGAAGTATTTACCGGCAGACTCTCGTTCAATTTTAATTGTCAATTCACTGAGGGCTTCTTTAACAATTGTGTGGTCTTTCCAGATTTCCGTTCTCACTGGTTCAAGCTTGTTCTCATCGCATAATGTAATTAGCTTTTTAACTATCTCAGTCATGCAGTTTTCATCAATTTTCTTACCTCTGGCATTAAGGAGGGATATGACCCCGACATCGGGAATTTTGAATGACGGAGATGCTTTGTTGCCCTGCTCCTGAAAGTTAAACGAACAGGCTGCTACAAATCCGGCTAATATTAGTTTAAGCATCTTCATACCATAAAAAATGCTGGGGCGCGGTGTGCCACGCCCCAGCCATTGATTCCACAACCGACAAGAGAATTAGTAATTAAGGTGCGTCAGTAATGGTAATATTATCAAACAATATGGCTGTATCGTAAATACTGTCCCCAATGTCAGTAGCATAGAACTTAATTTTAAGATGTTTTCCAGCATATGCTGAGACATCTAATACCTCGTTTATCATCCATCCGGTGTTGTAGACACCACCCCGGTCAAAGCTCACATCAGACTGAGAAACAGAACCGCACAGAGAATCAACATTCCTGCTAAAGAGTACATCCTCAGCTCCCCAAGTGGCTGTTGCGTCATCATATACAGAAATTTTAACGACAAATGCATCTTGATACTGACTATTACAATACTCGATGAATTCCTCAGAGAAGAAGTTCCAGTCAAAGCTAATGGTGCTTAACTTGGATGAGGAGCAGAATTCCTGTTCGATGGAGCCGCTTGATGTTGTGTATCCCAAGCCGGTTGAGATAATACCCATAAATGAACCTTCAGTCGGTGAGGTACCTCCGAGTTGGGTAATTATTCTACCATCTCCTGCGCTTACCCATGGAGTAAGCACACCGTCCTCAAACCCGGCATTTTCCAGTTCTCCAGAAGAAAGTACTAAGTTGCTGTTTCCTGTATAATACAGATAGGCAGGGTCTGCATCTGCGTCACTTGCGCCATACGTGCTTATTGCATTAGCAACGCTTTGCGATACGGTTTTATCATCAAACATATCATTAATGATTTTGGTTGTAGTGTTTCTGGCATAAGCGCTGTTAACATAATCAGAAAAACCTATTACAGCACCTGCTCCTTTAGAGAGAAATACATTCGCCATTGAATTGTTATACATGGACCTGCAAGCGCCAAGAACTACAAGGCTGTTTGGAAGTGAACCGATATAATCAGAGAAGAATTTTGGCAGCAAGGAAACAGTTCCGCTCGGAGAAATTGCGATTCTCTTGGCTTTTATATCAGCTTCATAGCCGGTAATGTCGAATGTACCATCCTCTTTCTTGGGAACTTTAACACCGGTTAATATTACCACCTGAGAAAGCGCTCCTTTCAAGAAATCATTTGGTCCCCATGCCTCTTTCCATATACCAAGCAATCCTTCGAAATAGTTATCACCATGTGTAGAAACATGAATGTAACCATAATCTGAGAGGTTCTTGAATGTGTCAACTGAAACATTTATAGAGCCATTATTAACAACTTCTTTAGTTGCATATAAAGCACAGGATTTTTTATCTTTGATAGCTTGCCATGGCCCATAATAATCGTCTGTATTGCCGAAGTTCGCGGTTGTGTTTGGATTATTTATATATGGGCTGATTAGGATTCCTTTAGTGCTTTTTATCTGATCCTTTTTTTCAGCTGCAGCTATGGAGAATTTTGCACTTTTCCCAATTCCAGTCAGTTTACTCCAGTAGGAAGGTGCATATTTAGAACGGTCTTGTAGGTACTCGGGTGGATAATATTTTACATCAGAGTTAGTGCCTTTAGTTGGTGTAGCAGATGAAACCTGAGAGCTTTTTTCACCGCTGCGGCTGCTACCAGACCTCTGTCCTGCTTTTGTCGGATGGTAAAGACCAAGAATACCATCATTTGTAACCCACCATACCCCACCTGTCCCGGTTGTATTTACAGCACCAATAGATAGGTCATCTTTGAGTGTATTCTTTACTTCCTCTGCAGCTTGTTTAAAATTCTTTTTATTAGCAATTGCATCGTTGAATATTTCCTCTGCTGAATCTGCAATACTTACCGCATTATCAACCTGTTCACTGGTGAAATGAGAGGTTACCCAGATTGAGATAGTTTCAGAGGAATATGTGGTTTCACCTTTTGTTACTCCGACGCGGTAATAAAGGAATCCCTCCTCTGTAGGACTTAAGGATTGTGAAATTGTAAAGTTTCCATCTCCCTGAATTTCATCCGGGGAAACACCGTCATCTTTCATTTCTCCCAATTCAACCGGATTTTCTCCATTTGCATCAGTTTGATATAATTTCACAACTGCATCAGTTGTATTTCCCAGACCAATAACGAATATAACGTTAGTGCTGTCATTAACATAGAGAGCACTTATAGATTCTTTAAGTGTCTCATACTTCCCGGTTTCAGAGTTATAAACTTGAGATGTTTTGAAGAATGAAAGTGGCGTCGTAAAGTCAAGCGAAGGGTAGTAGGTCACAATAGTTGAGATTTCATTTTCAGAATTATCATCTGCAATTGCAAGAAAGCGGAGTTTGTTGTCTCCTTCTTGGAGTATTATGCTGGCACTCCACTCTGTGGTTCCTGTAGCTTTTCCGCTTTTACCATTTGTATCGTTAAAATATTTTACAACGGAAATACCGGCATCAGATTGCGCAACACCAACAAAGGTTGCAGGGGTTGTATTTGTAACTTTAATTGATTCTCCAAGCCCTGTAATGGTTATGGAAACAGAATCTGCAAAGGTTTTCTTTTTCTTAATAAACTGGGCTTCAATAATTCCGTTTGAAGAAACATTCTTTAGTTTATAAACAAGTTGTTTCCCAGGGTTTCCTATCTTAACTGTCTGGCCATTCAGATTGATTATGGGGTAATAAGTATTGTTTTTTGGTATTGCTGTAAATGATTTTCCTCCCCCAGCTTTTATTACAATCTTTCCCTTGGGCCTGATTTTGCCGTTTGGTCCGGCTGTTGCAGTAATTGTGTATTTAGTAGGTAATGGTATTGTTGTGGTTGTTGTGTCTGTGGAAGTTGTTGTCGTAGTGATTGTTGTGGTTGTACTTGTGTCTGTAGTCGTGGTGGTATCTACAGCAACAGAAAGTGAAATCATAAAAATGGTGAAAATAATTATCAAACTGCAAACTTTTTTAATCATAACTATTTACTCCTTCAATATAAATTTAAATCCTTAATTAGACTTTCAATAAATCATTTTGAGATAATTATCCATTCAAATGACAGAATTGTCAAGGTATTTCATTTGTTTTTCAGTTCTTTAATTTTTTCCTTAGCTTCTTTGTTCTCCGGCTCAATTGAAAGTATATCTGCATATACTCTTAAAGCCCCCTGATAATTTTTCAGGTTTTCAAGTATAATTCCCTTGGAAATTTTAAGAGATATATAATCCTTTGCCTCATATCCGGGCGTGCCTAATCCGTTCTCCAGCGCCCTCTCGGCTTCCTCGAATAGACCTATTTTAACAAAACAATTCCCAATAAGGTTGCAGTAATCAAGAAACTTCTTTTCAACCCCTGCTTTTATCAAAGGGTCTTTTGACGCTTTTTGAAATTCTTTGATTGCGTCATCAAACAGCTCCATCTCCATATAGGCAAGCCCTAAATTATAATGAGTGCTGTAATCCTCTGAATCAATCTGCTTTTCAATATTTTCCTTAAAATGGGTAAAAATATTTTCTAAAAACTTATCCTCTTCAACAAGATTTTTCTTTTCTTTTTTCCCATCCTGATTAAAAGGATCCATCTCTCCTTTCAAAATCTCTCCGAGGTCAAAGAATTCTTTTGTCCCTTCCTCATTGCCTCTAACTTTAAGCTTAGGTTTTATATCTGTTGTTTCACCCTTATAATCAGCCATATTTGATTTTTCTGTCTTCTCTACCTCTCTCTTTTCCTCTTTCCCTTCAAGAAACTTTATAGCCTCTTCAACCAAGCCCTGTTTTAGCAGTTTTTCAATTTCTTCTAACCCATCATCATCTTTAACTTTTAAAGAGTATTCTTTTTCCGTCTTTTCATGAGCAAGAAACTTCTTTAAAAGCTCATTTATACGTTCTTTTGAGCGCGGGAAGTCAGGGTCTATGGAAACTATTTCTTTCAAAGCCTTAATTGCCTTTTCATAAATCTTGTTGTCTTCGTAATTTTTTACCAGACTCTCGTATTCCTCAACTGCCCTCCTCTTTTCTCCTGCCATTTTTAACACTGAAGCAAATTTTTCTCTCATCTTATAATCAAATATAGCCTCTCCGCTTAACCCCTCCAGCAAGCTGATTGCTTCACTGAATTCCTTTCTAAAAATAAAGTCATTAACAACTTTTATGAATTCTGTCTTAGCTTCTTCAATAGCGCCATTTCTTAAATATAACCTCGCAAGCCTTTCCCGCGTTTCTGTAAGAGATGGCTCAAGATTTAATATTTTGATGAAAACATCTATCGCCTTCTCATTAAGTTCAATCCTGCAATAGCATCTTGCAAGAAAAGCCAGGCTGTCAATGTCATCAGGATTCAAGCTCAACGTTTTTTTAAAAAGCTGTATGGCTTTGTCCATATCTCCTTCATCAAAGAAACATTTCCCAAGTCCCTTATAGCATGTAAAACTCCCAGGATTGAACTGAACCGCTTTATCAAAAAGAATTACTGCTTCCCTTCTCTCGCCCTTTTTGAACAATTCATTCCCAAGCTTTACAAATTCGCTTGATGCTTCAATCTGCATTCCGCCATCAATGCACATCTGCAAAAATTTTCTCCTAAGGTCAACATTGCCGGGTTCAAGGTTCAAGAGTTTTTTAAACACCTCAACCTTTTTTCTTTTTTCTTTTTTCCCCTCATAATAATCAAGCAACCACTGGTAGTTGGTTTTTGCTTCAAAATAAAGTTTTAACTCTGTATAGAGTTCAGCCATCTTTTCATAAGGCTCAGGCATATCAGGAGAAAGGCGTGATATTTTTTTATAAAGGGCAACCGACTTGAGGAAAAATCCCTTCTCTTTTTGATTTTCAGCGACAAGAGAATATTCCCTTATAGCCTCTGGAATCCTGTTCTTTTTGACATAAAGGTCACCGAGGGTATTGTGTAGATTGAAATCACTCTGGTCTAATTTCAGCGCGCTTTCATACTCAGAAACAGCTTTATCAACATCCCCTCTTTGGAGGGCTTTCTGGGCAAGCTCTACTAATACATATTTTTCTTTAATCATTTTACTACTTTACCTCATTCCATTCCTTTGTTAAATACTTTTCTTCAGCAAGTCTTTTAGCTTCTGATAATTCTTCAGGCGCAAGAGGCTCAGGAATGAATTTTATCCCGGATAAGTTCTTAAATCCTTCAATAATTGCTTTTTTGATATCGGTTATGTCAGGAGTCATCTCTCCATTCTCCGCAAGGCTTGTAATATTTTTTTTTATCTCTGAAATTTTCTCCTCTGTTTTACCAGAGTCATCATCATAAACCTTAGCCATCCGCTCATAATCTATCCTGAGCATAACAGAGCCGTGCTGAAGCAGAGCGCCTGATATTCTTCTCTGTGCGCTGCCTGCCAGTTTTTTCCCTCCAATTGCAATTTCATAATTACTTCTGTTAAAAAAACAATTGTACGCCTTCTCATCTCTCTCTCTTGGTGGTGTTTCAGAAATAAAAGGCTGTACTTTAAAGCCAAGATTTTTCAATCCCTCCATTAATCCATTGCTTATCATCTTAAAAAGTCTCTCAGTCTTTGGAGGCTCAAGATAGCTTTCAGGAACTGCAACGCTGTAAGTCAGGTCACAGTCGTGAAACACAGCCTGACCGCCTGTTATCCTCCGGACAACATCAATTCCCATATCCCTGCAGTTTTTCAGGCTAAATCCATCCCCGAATTTCTGTGCATACCCGAGAGAAAGCCCGGAAGGGTTCCACTGATAAAAACGCAGTACAGGTTTTGCTCCGTCCTTCTTACAGGATAATATCAATACTTCATCAACAGCCATATTGAAGTAGGCATCTGAAAAGCCGGTATCTATTAAACGCCAGATGTTTTCTTGCATGATATTTTACTGTAATTTCTTTCAGTTAATATTAATAAATCTCAAATCCCTTTCATTTGGAAATTCTCAACATCTTGCAGGTTGTTCGACAATTTAATATCTGTCATTGCGAGCGACCCAAGGGAGCGTGGCAATCCGGCGAAGCCGTTGCGAACATAGTGAAGCAATCCCATCGGGATTACCACGAGCCGATAAATCGGCTCTCGTAATGACCCTTCGGGTCAGATTGCGGAGCCTGTTCCGAGTCAATGAGATTGCTTCGCTATCGCTCGCAATGACAGACGAAGGAATCTCGCTCCTCGCAATAACATTCTCAGACAGCCTGCAGGCTGTGGGAAGCTTCAATTTGTTTGGGATTTAGAATTTTATAGCTATATCTTTTTGTACCTTATATCAAGTTTCTTTACAGCCATAACCTCATCAAGCCTTGAGATATTAAGGCTTTCCGGCGCTCTCTTGACAATGTCAGGGTTCTCTTCAACCTCTCCTGCAATGCTTATTAAAGCGCTTGCAAACCTGTCAAGGGTATCAATATCCTCAGTCTCAGTAACCTCTATCATCAGCGCCTCATCAACAATTAAAGGAAAATAAATTGTCGGAGGATGAAAGCCGTAATCCATTATTCTTTTTGCTATATCAAGAGCCTTTACCCCTTTCTTTTTCTGTCTTCTTGCTGAAAGCACAAATTCGTGCATACAGGGCCTGTCAAATGGAAGGTCATAATACTCCTTCAGTTTTTTCATCAGATAATTGGCATTTAAAATTGATGTTCTCCCTACTTCTTTTAAACCTGACGGTCCCATTGTTTTTATATAAGCATAGGCTCTTACAAGCACTCCAAAGTTCCCGTAAAAGCCGTGAATCCTCCCTATGGATTTCTTTCCCTCCCAGTTAAAATAATAACTGTCATTCTTTTTTTCAACTGTTGGAAGCGGGAGAAAATATTTTAAATGCTCCTTTACTCCAAGAGGACCTGCCCCGGGTCCTCCGCATCCGTGCGGTGTTGAAAATGACTTGTGCAGATTAAAATGTACAAGGTCAAACCCCATGTCTCCGGGCCTTGCCAGCCCGAGAAAAGCATTAAGGTTTGCACCGTCAAGATAAAGCAATCCTCCCTTGCTGTGAATAATTTCTGATATTTTAAGTATCTGGCTCTCAAAAATTCCAAGGGTGTTAGGATTTGTCAGTATCAGGGCAGCAGTTTTGTCGCTTACAATTTTTGAAAGGTCATCCAGGTCAACCTCGCCTTTTGAGTTTGACTTCACGGTTCTTACCTTCATTCCGGCAAGAGCAGCGCTTGCAGGGTTTGTTCCGTGTGCTGAATCAGGAATTATCACCTCATCCTTTTTTTCATTCCTGTCAAGAAAATAAGCCCTGATAATTAGTGTCCCGCAAAGCTCGCCATGGGCACCTGCTGCCGGCTGAAGCGTTACCCTTGAAACCCCTCCGATTTCACAGAGCATCCCCTCAAGCTCATACATCAGTTTCAGCGCACCCTGACAGAATTTTTCAGGAGTATTTGGATGGAGATTGGAAAACCCTGAAGAAGAAGCGGCTTCCTCATTAATCTTTGGATTGTATTTCATTGTGCAGGAACCAAGGGGATAAAAACCCTCATCAATCGAGTAATTTTTTTTGGAAAGGTTGACAAAATGCCTTACAATTTCAGGCTCGCTGACCTCGGGAAGATTGGTATCCTCTCTTCTCACAAGCCTGTCAGGAACAACTCTTTCAGGCTGAACAACCGGAACATCAAGCTCAGGAAGGCTGTATCCCTCCCTCCCTTCAGAACTCACCTCAAAAATCAGCTTATCATACATTTTTTAATCCTTCCGCAAGGTTATCAATCTCCTCTTTTGTTCTCTTTTCAGTCACAGCTACCAAAAAACTGTTTTTCAAATCCTCCGAACAAGAACTCAAATCCGGTCCGGCAAGCAACTTTTTCCCAGCTATTTCATCAAGAACAGATGAGGAATCTTTTTTTGACTTGATTGTAAACTCCTTAAAAAATGGTTTCCTGTAAAGAAGCTCAAAACCGTCAAGCCTGCAAATTCTTTCCATTGCATAATGCGCTTTTGAAAGGCACTGGGATGCAACATCCCTGAGCCCTTTCTTTCCCATTGTTATCAGATATATTGCTGATGAAAGAGCAGTCAGCGCCTGGTTTGTGCAGATATTAGAGGTAGCCTTTTCCCTTCTGATATGCTGCTCCCTTGTCTGGAGGGTCAGAGTAAAACCCCTTTTCCCGTTTTTATCAACAGTTGCGCCAACTATTCTTCCCGGAAGCTGTCTTATATAATCCTTTTTACAGGAAAAAAATCCAAGATATGGACCTCCGAAGCTCATCCTGTTCCCGATACTCTGCCCTTCACCGACTATTATGTCTGCGCCAAATTCAGCAGGAGATTTCAATATCCCCATTGCAATCGGGTCAATGCAGAAAACCAGCAAAGCACCACTGTTTTTTACTGTCTCTGAAATTTTCTCAATATCTTCAATGATGCCAAAAAAATTTGGATACTGGAAAACTGCACAGCATATTTTTTCAGACAGCCTCTTTTTTAACCTGTCAGTATCAGTACATCCATCTGCTGATGGAACTGTTTCAACTGACACTCCGACTCCGCTGCAGTAAGTTGAAATAACCTGCCTGTAAGCAGAATTCACAGTTGATGAAACAAGGACTTTATCATTTCCGGTTATGCGGCTAGCCATGAGCACTGCCTCGGCAAGCGCAGAAGCTCCGTCATACATTGAGGCATTGGCTATGTTCATTCCCGTAAGCTGGCATATGAGCGACTGGTATTCGTAGATTGTCTGGAGTGTTCCCTGGCTTATCTCTGCCTGATACGGTGTATATGCTGTTAAAAACTCTGACCTTGAAATAATGCTCTGGATTATTGCAGGAACAAAATGGTCATAAGAACCGCCTCCAAGAAAAACAGAGTAATCATTACTGCCTGCATTTTTTTTAGCCAACTTGTCTATATCCCGCAAAAGCTCAATTTCACTCAATGGACCGGGAACTTTCAGTTCTCCCTTTAACCGGATTTCAGGGGGAATGCAGTCAATCAGCTCTTCAAAGCAGGATATCCCTAAAAATCTTAGTATGTTCTGCTTTTCCTTTTCAGTGGTAGGGATATACCTCACTTGCTTTTCTCCTCTTCCTCAACATAAGCCTGATACTTGGAAGCATCAAACAAGCCGCCGAGCTCTCCCTTGTCCTTCATCTCAACTACAATCATCCATCCCTTTCCGTAAGGGTCCTTGTTGACGTGTTCAGGTGCATCATTCAGCTCGCCATTGACTTTAACAACTTTTCCGCTTATTGGCGAATACAGGTCGGAAACAGCCTTCACTGATTCAACCACACCAAATGTAGAATTCTGCTCCACTTCTGAATTTACTTGAGGTAAATCAACAAAAACTATATCTCCGAGCTCTTTCTGAGCGTAATCAGTAATTCCGACAGTGGCATTATTACCATCAACCCTTACCCATTCGTGCTCTTTTGTATACTTTAAGTCATTTGGAAAACTCATAATATTATCCCTCCTTCTTCATGATTAGCTATAAGCTTCTTTTGTAGAACGGTGTCTCTATAACCCTTGCTTTATAAAACTTCTCTCTTATCTTCACCTCAAACTTCGAACCGGTTTCTGAATATTCGCTCAAAACAAGCCCGATTCCTATCCCCCTGTTAAGATGCCACGAAAGCATTCCGCTTGTAACCTTTCCTATCAGTTTTCCATTCCTGTAAATATCAAAACCGTGTCTTGGGATTGAATGCTCAGTCATTTCAAAACCAACAAGCCTTCTTTTAATTCCATTTTCTTTCTCTTTTAAAAGACTATCCCTTCCAATGAAATCTCCCTTGTTAAAATCCACATATCTCTCAAGACAGGCTTCAAGGGGAGAAACATTCTCATCTATCTCATTTCCGTAAAGCGTATATTTCATCTCAGTCCTCAGCGTATCCCTTGCGCCAAGCCCTGCAGGTTTTAAGCCATACTCTTTTCCTTTTTCTGAAATCCTTTCCCATATATCAGCAGAGTGCTCTCTCCTGATATATAACTCAAACCCATCTTCTCCTGTATAACCTGTCCTTGAAATCAGAATCTCAGCGCTATCCATCAATCCCGCTCTGAACCAGAACGGTTTTATTTCTTCAAGATTTACATTTACAAGATTCTGAAGTATTTTTTGAGCTTTTGGTCCCTGCAATGCTATTATTGAAACCTCCCCGTTCAAATTTACAAGCCCTGCATTCCCCCTGATATTCTTTCTTATCCATTCATAATCCTTGCCTGTATTTGAAGCATTAACACAGAAAAAATAGTGCGATGAGTTTATACGGTACACTGTCACATCATCTATAATACCGCCATTCTCATTGCACATCAGCGAGTAGATGACCTTTCCATCCTTCATATTTGAAGCATTGTTTGTTGTGAGATATTGAACATTTGCCAGAGCGTCAGCACCCTTAAAATCAATTCTTCCCATATGGCTTACATCAAAAAGCCCGGCACTGTTTCTCACGCAGAAATGCTCGGATTTTATCCCTTCATACTGAATTGGCATCTCCCATCCTGAAAAATCCACCATCTTTGCGCCAAGCCTCAGATGGATGTTATAGATGGGAGTTCTTTTAAGTTGGTTGATTGGCTGCATCAGCAAATTTATTTTGTTTGGGATGGAATTCCCTGCTGTCTGGAAGGCGTTTCCTGTCCTGATGCTTTACCCTTGTCAGCAACTCTCTCCCCTTTCACATTGGGAAGCAATGATGCAGCTTTTCTGGCAGATGACCACCAGGCAAGAGTTAATGATGTAATCATGAATATAACTGCAGCTGCTGTTGTTATCCTGGCAAGAAAACTTGTCGGACCTGCAGAACCAAAAAGTGTCTGGCTTGCGCCCCCAAAGGCTGCTCCCATATCAGCGCCCTTTCCGGTCTGAAGAAGAACTATAAGAATTAAAACAAAGCACATCAGCACGTGAACAATAATTAAAAACGAAAACATAACCAATTCTCCTTTTTTGTATTACTCTTTAGCTAATTGTTTTAGGCAAAAATAATTATAATTTCAAATGTCAAAATTCAAATATCAAATAATTGCCAAAACTTAATACTTAACAAGCTTTAAAAAATCAATTCCCTTGAGGCTTGCTCCGCCAACAAGGGCACCGTCAATCTCGCCCTGCTCCATCAATCCCTTAATATTATCAGGCTTTACACTTCCTCCATAGAGAATAGACAGATTATCAGAAATTTCCCTGTTAAAAAATTCCTTTATTAAATTCCTGATAAAAAGATGAACCTCATTTGCCTGCTTAGGAGTTGCAGTCTTGCCTGTTCCAATAGCCCACACCGGCTCATATGCTATTACAATATTCTTAATCTCTGAAGCGCTTAATCCGGCAAATTCTTTTTCAACCTGTCTCCTTATCACCTCAAAAGTTTTTCCTTTCTCTCTCTCCTCAAGGGTTTCTCCTGCACACACTATAGGATTGAGATTGTATTTCATAGCGGTTTTTATCTTCTGATTAACAGACTCGTCAATCTCTCCAAAAAACTGCCTTCTCTCTGAATGACCTATTATTACATATTCACATCCCGCGTCTTTGAGCATTGACGCTGAGATCTCTCCAGTGTAAGCGCCATTTTCTTTCCAGAATAAATTCTGAGCAGAAAGTTTAACCTTTGAGCCTTCAATCTCCTTTGAAACAGGATATAGGGATGTAAAAGGAGGCGCTATTACAATCTCTCTTCCCTTCACATCATCAACAGAAGCCGCTATTTCCCTTGCAAGAGAGACAGACTCCTTTACAGAGTTATTCATCTTCCAGTTGCCTGCTATGATTGTTCTGCGCATATTTTTTTCAATTTACCAGCAATTCTCTTTTTGTCATTGCGAGCATCAGCGAAGCAATCTCACAATGTAGAAACAGACCTTTAGGTCTGTTGTTTCAATAACAGGTTTAAAGACCTGTTTCTACAGGTTTTCAATCTGACCGCTGACAGCTTCTTTATTTATTTGTCAAACACTCAATCCCCGGCAGTTTTTTCCCCTCAAGAAATTCAAGAGAAGCCCCGCCGCCGGTTGAAAGGTGCGAAAACTTCTTTTCAAGCCCTAAACTTTTTATTGCTGCAACAGAATCTCCTCCTCCAACAATGCTCAGGGCGCCTGACTCAGCAATTGCTCTGGCAATTGCAAAAGTTCCTTCAGAGAATTTCTTTATCTCAAAAACTCCGAGCGGCCCATTCCATAAAACTGTTTTTACACCCTTAAGCGCCTCTCTGAAAGCAGCGATTGTCTTTGGACCTATATCAACTCCAATATAATCATCAGGAATATCTTTTCCTGAGGTTGTTTCTGACTGAGCATCTTCCTTGATTTCTCTTGCAACCACATTATCAATTGGAAGAAGGAGTTTAATATTTTTTTGTTCTGCCTTCTCTCTTATCCCATTTGCAAGACTAATCTTATCCTCCTCAAGCAGAGACTTTCCGATTTTGTATCCCTCAGTCTTTAAAAATGTATATGCCATTCCGCCGCCAATAATGAATGTATCAACTTTCCCCATCAGGTTTTCTATCACGCCAATCTTGTCAGAGACCTTTGCGCCCCCAAGAATTGCGACAAAAGGCTTTTCAGGTTTTAACAATATTTTTCCGAGACACTCTATCTCTTTTTCAAGCAGGAATCCTGAAACCGCCCTTGGAACAAATTTTGTAATCCCTGCAACTGATGCATGGGCGCGGTGTGCAGCGCCAAAGGCATCATTTACGTAGAGTTCTGCAAGGGAGGCAAGCTGTTTTGAAAATCCTTCATCATTTGTCTCTTCCTCTTTGTGAAATCTGAGGTTTTCAAGCAAAAGCACTTCACCGTCTTTTAATCCCTGAACAAGTGAGAAAACTTCAGGACCTATACAGTTTCCTGCCATCTTAACCTCTTTACCTAAAAGCTTGCCAAGGTGTTTTGCTACAGGCTTGAGGCTGTATTTTTCATCAACCTTCCCCTTGGGTCTTCCAAGATGAGAAGCAAGAATTATCCTTGCACCCTTTTCAATGGCATAGTTTATTGTTGGAAGTGCTTCCCTGATTCTTGTATCATCAGTTATGACACCTTCCTTTATAGGGACATTAAAATCGACCCTGATAAAAACCCTTTCACCTTTAAGGTCGAAATCTCTGATTGTAAGCTTGTTCATAGTTATCTCAGCCTATTCAATCTGGTAGCCCGTAATTTAAATGCACCCTATAGGTTAATTCCAAAATTTTAAAAGCAGGCGTATTATGCAGATAGACACCCTTCTTGTCAAGCCTGAGTTTTCCAAGCAATTATTCTGTCTTTGGTCCCTTTACATACCCTGTTAAATTTACAATTTTTAAAAGAGAGATTCTGTCATCAGCAGTTTTTGTGCCTGCAAAATGGGCAATACCGCCTACTTCAATATTCTCAGGCTTCCCCATTATAATTTTTGCATTCTTCCATCCTACAGCCTTCAGAAAAAAACCTGAACGTTGATTATAGTCTTTTCCGCCTGTAAGGACTTCAAGAGTCAATGTGTCGCCATTTACCTCTTTAATCTCACAAACAACCTTAACCTCTTCTCCAATAGTAATTCCCTTGAGTTCTTCAGGAGTTGTTCTTGAAGCCTTCATGCAGGATGTAAAAAAACCTGCAGCAACAAAACATATAACTATAAGGATGATACTTATTTTTTCAAGATTCATCTATTTCCTCCTATAAAAATATGAATTTTTCTATCTTTACCATTTGGAACAAAGTTCTTCAATAAGTTTTTGTTCAATTATTATTTTCTATGTTTAAGTTATTTGCTTTTAATTTTATGACATATATCATACCAAATAATCTGATAATTTTATAACATAATTCTATTTAGACTAATGAAGTTGCAAAGGCGTATGAAAAAATAACGTTTAAAACTTTTTTAAGGAGAAACGACTATGGCAGACAAAGAAGAAATCAAAACCTGTTTTAGCTGCGGAAGGGATGAAAACAATGGTTACCTTTTTCCTGTAAGAACAAAAGGCGAGGACAAGTGGGTTTGCTCAAAATGCATCCCAATGCTGATTCATGGCTAAAAAAGTGAACAGTGAATAGTGTTTAGTGAATAGTTATGGAAAATAAGATAAAAAACTTTAAAGACTTAAAAATCTGGCAGAATGGGATAGAATTAGTGAAAAAGGTTTATCAAATGACAAATTCTTTCCCTGCTAAAGAAACATACGGCATTGTCAGTCAGATGAGAAGATCATGTGTATCAATTCCTTCAAATATAGCTGAAGGTTTTATGAGAAGACACAATAAAGAATTTAAGCAATTCTTGTATATTGCTCTAGGCTCTTTAGCAGAATTAGAAACACAAATTGTTCTATCAGAAGAATTAGGCTTTTTGAAAAATGAACAAGGCAAAAATATAAAAGCTAACATTTATGAACTGAACAAAATGATAACAGGATTAATTAAATGTCTTTAACCATTCACTATTCACTAAATACTATTCACTCATAAAAGGAGAAATTAAAAATGAAAAAAGTAGCTTATTTAGTAACAAGAAACGGGACAAGGGAATTAATCGAAGGATGTCTTCTCACCTCAATCAGCGCAGGAGTTCACGGCGCAAAGGTTCTCGTGATGCACTTTGCAGAGGATGGTGTCTATCATCTTGTTAAGGGAACAACCACTGCAAAGAAGATTAAGACTGCAATGGATAAATACAAGGTAAAAATAATTGCCTGCGAGTGCTCTGTGAAAAACAGGGGGATTCAGGATAAGTTGATTGATGGAGTGCAGATTGGCCACTTCAATACTTTCTATAAAGCTGCGGAAAAAGCTGACCACGTAGTGGCAATTTAACTTAGTCAACTATTGTTAATGAGGTTGTGTCATAATGTTATCATTGCGAGAAGCAAAGCAACGAAGCCTGCCGCAGGCAGGTAATGACTAAAAAGAATTATAACTCAGTCTTTAGTGACTTGTCTTTCAGGTTGAAAGCCCTGAACTTTGAGCAGTAATCTTCCTCTCAGCCGCAACCACTTTGCTGACCATCCAGACTACAACTCCAAGCCCTGCAACAAAAAGAACAAGAAAAGTTATCATCGGGCTCCACTGCATATTGACCTGCTCTGCACTTACATCAATATATTTCTTAAGCTCTGTGTTCTGAACAATCTGCCTGCTTACAGCATTAATGGCAAGAACGCCAACCTGTGCAATCCCTGTAAAGGCTGCAATGCTTCTCGCTACTCCCTTTCTCTGCGCAAGAATCAGAAGCCACGCAAGTCCCGGGCATATGGCTGTTGTCACAGTGTGAAAAAGAAGAGGTGCAGTAAACATCTTTGCGCGCAATTCCTCTGACCATGTCCCGAAAACATACCAGCTACCCATAGCAGCAAACCAGACCATCCCAAAGGTGTATAACTTGAATGCAAAAATTGGAACCCATTTCTTGTATGCCTCGCTCTCCCTGCCTGCAAAATATGCGGCATCAAATACTGTATATGCTGCAGTGGTCATAACAGCCAAACCAAACATCAAAAGCCATCTCGGGAAAAGCGTGGGGTCAGCAATATTAAGCGCAGTCCCAAGAAGCGCGCCACCAAGACTTGTTTTTTTCCACAAACCTTCCCATGCACCAATATTTACCATAAGGCTGAACGCATTTGAAAAAATAAATCCTGTTATTATAAAAAAAACTGCGGATATCCAGCCTGCCAATCTTTTTACTGCTGTCATTGTGTTGTTGCGAAGTCCAATCACATAAATATACACCCCGTAGTAGGCAAGTGTGACAAAAACAATTACTGCAAACCATGGCCATGCCATCAGGATTGTTGCAGGATAAAAGACCCTGTAGTATGCAACCTGCGTGAAAAGTAGAGGCACTATTCCAAAATTTACACCTGACGCTACAATAACAGGCATCTGGTTTGCTATGCGCGCAGACCATTTCTTTCCATTCTCACTCCCAAAAATTTGCATCAGCATTATGAGAATCATTCCTGCAAACCAGATATTCATTGGAACCATGTGAAGTATGAAACCGAACACTTTGAAGAACTCAATAAACCAGAACGGTGCCGGAAAACCAAGCGGGCTTGAAGGACCTATTAACTCTGTTGGATTCATTATTTCTCTCCTTTTCAAAAGCTGTCTGCTATAAGCTTACAGTCATAATATGTATTTTAAAATCTGTCAGTCTTAATCCCCCTCCATTCCCCCTTTAGAAAAGGGGGGAGATGGGGGATTTGATTCTGTGTAATCATTTTCAAATAAATGTTATAAATTATTAGTTATAAGTTATTCCCAAAGTACATTCCCTTAGGATGTTCTGGTGCAATTGATTTAAGGTACTTTGATAGCACCTCAGCCTCCTCATCAGTCCCTGGAAATGGAGGCATAAAGAAATGTATTTTTTCAGGCTCCTTGACAACCTCTTTAATCATATCCTTTGTCCATCCTCTTATCATATGCCCTACAGGAGAATAACCGTCCTTGGTTGCGTGGCAGTCATTGCAGGCATACTGGAAAAGAACCTCTCCAAGCTTAATCTGTTCTTCTTCTGGCAGGATCAAAAATTTCGCTTCATCAATCTTTCCGTCTTCAACTACTTCAGGATATTTTATTTTAACATAAGCCCTTGTCCACACTCCGCCCTCAAGATAGCCTTTCTGGCGAAGGACAGGAATCTCCTCAGGCAGAATCTGGTTGCTCATCACAACGTTGTAGACAATATATGGTTTTCTCACTGCTTCCCTTAAATACTCTCCTGTCGCAATTGCAGCAAAACCAAGTGCAAGAAAAAGGATTGCAAAACCCGGAGAAAGCCAGTTTGGGTTTTTATAAGGACCAAAGTAAAGCATTACAAACACAGCAAATGTAAAGGCAAAAATTAAGACCATTAAAACATTCAGCACACTTGCAGCCTGAAGCGTTGCCCTTGCAGACTCAGGAAGGAAGTAGAACCACCCTGCCCCTCCGACACAAACAAGGATTGCGCCAAGAAGCCCCGGCCTTGTTGAACGTGATGCAATCATGTCACGCAACCCGCTATCCTTTAGCCTGAACGAGGCATGGGCATAAACATAAAGGGACGAAAGCAGCAATGAGCCTCCTGTGCGCGAGAGTACCTGAGGCAAGAACTGAGGGTTTAAAAAACCTGCCCAGAAATTTTTGTTCGCGAGCCATGAACCCGGATTTAACATGAACGCAGTGATTCCTGTAATCAGCACAAGGCTTATCCATGCTGATATTCCGTAAATCCACCCGATTATCTGATGGGTTTTAGGGTCAAGCTTTTCCCAGTAGTAGTAAAATATGAAGGCAGAGGCTATCTCAATAAAAAAGAAAACATACTCCATTGCCCAACCAAAAAGAAATATGTGGATGAGTGTTTCAGTTGCAAGTGGCGAAGAAAGACCTATTGTCCACCATATGCCAACCCCGGTTATTGCTCCATAGACTACAGTAAGCAGTATAAAAAACCACGCGTGGTCTTTCAGATATGCAAGATATTTGCGGTTATTCGTTTTGTATGCATACTGTGTCTCTACGGCTAAAAAAAGCCCGCCACCTACTGCATAGTGAGAAACAATCACATGAAATACTGAAATTGCCGCAATGAGCATTGGCGAAGTTAAGAACGGTACATACCACCATGGATAATGCATTGAATATCTCCTTAAAAAATCTATTACTTTTCTTCAGCAAACTACAAGAAATTATTAAATTAACTATTTTTTATGATTAAGCAATTTCTGTGCCATCCTCTATAAATTCTTAAAATTCAATTAATACAATATGTCAACTGCTATTTAGTAGGAGAGTAACTTTTGTAGGGGTGTTTCAGTTTTGAATAGTTTTTTAATATTGAAACTTTATCTTGGTTTTAGTCCATAAACTCTTATACTCATAACAGAGACGGAAATCTCCTTAAGCTGTTCATGAGATATTTTAAAACTCTCCATAATTGCTTTTGCAGTTGGGTCATTAGACATGCAGTCCATTGAGAAAGATTTTTCATCCTGCATTATCTTAACTTCATCAAATCCAGCTCTCTCTATAGCCGCTATGTAATCCTCCTTCAGTATTGCTCCGGTAAGGCAACCAACATACGACTCTATAGAAGACTTTATAGAATCAGGGAATTCTTTCAACAATACCAAGTCAGAAACCATAAGTCTTCCACCCTGCTTTAACACTCTGAATGCTTCTTTAAAAACTTTTTTCTTATCCGGTGAAAGGTTGATAACACAATTTGATATCACCACATCAACAGAATTATCTGCAACAGGCAGATTTTCAATTTCTCCGAGTCTAAACTCAACATTCTCATATTTACCTTTTCTTGCATTTTCTCGCGCTTTCTCAATCATCTCTGGTGTCATATCAACACCAATGACTTTTCCCTTTTTTCCAACTTTATTTGCTGCAAGAAAACAATCAAAACCAGCACCTGCACCAAGGTCAAGAACAGTCTCTCCTTTTCTTAAAGTTGCAAGAGCAACAGGATTCCCACATCCAAGACCCAAATTTGCACCTTCAGGAACAACTTTCAGTTCTTCATCAGTATATCCAATCTTTTTGCTTATACGCTCTGCAAGCTCTTTACTTCCAAAGCTAGAACTTACAGGTTCACAGCAAGAGCTTTCTTTTTTAGCTATTTTCCCATATCCTTCCTTTACAGCTTTCTTAATTTCTCTGTTATCCATTTTAATTCCCTCCAAGGTTATTTAATTTCTTGGTTATCACACTCGTCATTGCGAGCACAGCAAAGCAATCCTAACCCACCATTCCCTTCATCATTGGACCAAGAAAACCCTTTACCATCTCTGCAAAATCTTCAGCTTTAACCAACGAAATACAGCAAACTTTCTCACCCTTTTCCCAGCTTATAATTGCTAACTTATCTCCAGCTTTGATTTTTGCTCTGTCTCTTATCTCCTTTGGAAGCACCATTTGTCCCCTATCATCCACAGTTATTAGCGATTCAACCTTACAGCAACCAATCTCCTTACCTACCGGTGGACAACAAAATTCTTTTTTACCTTTTTTTGCCATCTCATCACCTCCATGATTTATAATTATCTGATTAATTAAATATTTCTGATTATTCAGATTATACTGAATAATCTAATACATTAAATAAATTTGTCAAGTGGTTTTTAATGAGGTCTTTGGAAATTCCCTCTTTGCCCCCTTTAGAAAAGGGGAAGAATGGGGAAATTTGAAAATAGAACTTCGACAGATTGGTCGGTTATGATATTTTGAGAATGCATACCAAGCCTGCCTACCGCAGGCAGGCACATTCCCCGCAGCTTGTTCTGGGAAGCTTCAATACTATTTAATGTTTCAACCCCTATACAAAAAATATCAGAGTGATTTCACAGAACTACCCACGACAGAAAACAACAAGATAAAAATTATAACCTGAATTATCCAGCCAATCACACAAATCCCTACAGCGCGTAATGTGCTCTTGTAATCAAGAGCCTGTTTGACTGCAATCACCATTGCTACAAGCATCCAAATTGAGGAGACTAACAAAACCACCTCTAGCAGTCCTGGAATGATACCCAATACTCTAATCAATCCGGGTGAGCTTGAAAATCCTATAGTACGCAGTAATTCACCGGGAGCTGCTTTGGTCTGAGGCTCTGGAAGAAATTTTGTACCAATAAAGTAAGTGAGATATGCCCAGATATACCATCCTATAAGGGCGGCAATAGTTCCGATCAAAATCCCGCTAATCCCTGCTCTTCCAATACTCCCTATTCCAGCTGCTAAACTTGAGAGAACAACAACTCCCATAGCCTGACCCATTGCTCCCTTGTCAGCCTCAACCTCTTCATAGAGGTTAGCATCTAACTTGGCAGCACGAATAATGCGATCCTTGAAACTGGCCATTTCCACCTCCTTCTGAGTTTATTTAATTATTTACACTCTAAATACTTAGCAGTTTTTCTTAGATAAGATTTATTTTATTTTTAATATAAGAGGCTTGACTTTTATGTCAATGTTTTTTTCTTTTGGTCTCTGAAAAAGTCTCTTTTTTGGTGGGGGGCTATTGAACAAAAAATTGTTGCCAGCGAATATTTTAGGAAAAACTATAAATTAATCGCCATGCTTTGCCTTCAATAAAACCACTACACTTCTCTGAGTAACGAGGTAATTTTTCTGTAAAGGCAGGGGAAAGGCTTTCTCATCTTCAGAAGCATCCTGTCCTGCGGGCAGGGAAGTATCAATCAGCCTGTACCATATTCCCCCGCTTTTAGTTTCAGGGATGAGAAAATTTTTATCCTCCCAGTGAAAGTTTAAAAACACCATAATATCCCATTTAACTCCCTGAGAACTTTCCCTCAACTCACTACCATCAATCAGGAAAGCAATGTGCCGGTTTTCAAGATTGTTCCAGTCAGGCACGGATAAATTTTCGTTATACCAGTTAATGTCTTTGAAACTGTCTAAATCAATATCCTGACCTGTAAAAAACAAGGAACGCCTGAAATGAGGAATGCGTTTTCTTAAAGCTATCACCTTGCGGACAAATTCCACCATGTCATTATTCTTCCTGACTAAGGACCAGTCAAAATGGCTTGTTTCATTATCCTGACAGTAAGCATTATTGTTTCCTTTCTGAGTCCTTAAAAACTCATCTCCCCCAAGAATCATTGGCACACCCTGTGATATCATGAGAATGGTAAAAAAGTTTTTTACAAGCCTTTTTCTGAGATTGTTAATCTGAGGATCAGTTGTTTCACCCTCTGCACCCCAGTTCCATGATTGATTGGTGTCATTGCCATCCCTGTTGTTCTCAAGGTTTGCTTCATTATGCTTATTGGCATAGGAAACAAGGTCATTTAGACTAAAACCATCATGGCAGGTAATGAAATTTATGCTGTGATACGGAGTCCTGCCATCATCTCCGTATAGGTCTGAACTACCGGTCAGACGATAACCCATCTCAGGCAATATCCCTGAGTCTCCCTTGACAAACTTTCTTATACAGTCGCGATACTTGCCATTCCACTCTGCCCAGTCAATTGGAAAATTTCCCACCTGATATGAATCCCAGGCAATATCCCAGGGCTCGGCAATAAGTTTGATCCTTGAAAGCACAGGATCCTGATGGATGGCAGTGAAGAAACTTGAAACTACATCAAATCGTCCTTGTTCCCTGCCAAGGGTAGATGCCAGGTCAAAACGGAAACCGTCAACGTGCATCACCTCAACCCAAAACCGTAATGAGTCCATCACGAGTTTTATAACCTGAGGCTCATCAAAATTCAGGCTATTCCCGCACCCTGTGTAATCCATATAATAGCGCCTCTCAGGTGCCAGCTTGTAATAAGTCGGGTTATCAATTCCACGGAATGAATAACTTGGTCCCCTTTCATTGCCTTCACATGTATGGTTATAGACCACATCAAGTATAACCTCTATGCCTGCTTTATGCAGTGCCTTAACCATCTGTTTAAATTCCTCTACCTGAGATCCCGGATATTTGTTTGTGCTGTATCTGCTATCCGGGGCAAAAAAACCCAGAGTATTATATCCCCAGAAATTGGTAAGCCCCTTTTGGGGAAGAAAATCCTCTCCCTGGCAGTGATGCACCGGAAGAAACTCTACTGAAGTTATTCCAAGATTTTCAAGATAGGGAATTTTTTCAATAACACCAAGATAGGTTCCAGGATTTTTTGCTTGCGAAGACCTGTGAGCAGTTAAACTTTTAAGATGGACTTCATAGATTATGGTATTCTCCATTGGAATCCGCGGAGGCTTATCACCTTCCCAGTCAAATCCATCATCAATTACCAAACACTTTGGAGAACCCCCGGCATTGTCCTTGCTATTAAAAGAGAGGTCTGCAAAGGATGAATAAGAGTCGTAACCGAGGTGGCACCAATTGGAATCAAATTTCCCTGTAATGGCTTTTGCATAGGGGTCAATTAAAAGGCGGTTTGGATTAAAACGCAATCCCCATTCAGGCATATAAGCTCCCCTGACTCTGTATGCATAGATGCTGCCTGCGCCAATCCCTTCCACAAAACAATGCCAAACAAAGCGGGTTTTATTCTTAATGTGTATTACCTCATATGGTATGGCATCTGATGGTTTATCAAAAAGGAGGAGGTCCACTCCGTCGGCATACTTGGAATAAAGGGCAAAGTTTACCCCTCCCTCCCCTGGAGTCGCACCCAATGGGAAAAAGTTTCCTGCTGTAACCCTTCTTTTTTCTCTGCTCATCCACAATTCTCCCTACTCTTAAAACAATTTATAAATAATAAAAAATATTTTCTTGCGAAGCAATCTCTTTCTTGGCTATCAGTTATCAGCTTTAATTGAGATTGCCACCTGCCTGCCGGCAGGCAGGCGCTCCCGGAGCCTGTCCTGAGCAATGCCGAAGGAGTCGCTCGCAATGACGGAGCAGAGGGTTTTTTAAAGACCTCATAAACCTAAAAATCCCTACCACGCAAAAAGCACTGATGACTGGGTAAGCTGGAGTGTTGAAGACGGGAAGATTCCCATTAGAACAATGCCCAGCGCACAGCAAAGGATTGCAGCAACAAGTGAGGGAGAGATAATCAGCCCTGAAAATTCTCTGTCAGGTTCTTTCATGTACATATATACAATTATGCGGAAATAATAAAATACTGAAACGGCGCTGTTCAGGACGCCTATCACTGCAAGCCCTATGTAACCTGCTTTAACAGCAGCGCTGAAAATATAAAACTTTCCAATAAATCCTGCTGTTGGAGGAATCCCTGCAAGGGAAACCATGAAAACTGTCATGCAGATTGCAAGAACAGGATACCTGAAGCCTATCCCGGAATAATCTGAAAGGTTTACAGCCGGGTCTTCCTTCCTGCTTAAAAAAATAACAACACCAAACGCTCCGATGTTCATAAACGTATATGCAAGGAGATAATAGAGAAGCCCTGATGTCCCCATCTCGTTTGATGCAACAAGTGCTACAAGGATGTATCCGGCGTGGGCAATGCTTGAATAAGCAAGCATCCTCTTAATATTATCCTGCGCAATCGCAACAATATTTCCAAGAGTCATGGTAATTACCGCAATTACCCAGATAAGCGATGTAATGTCTGTTTGTATTGATGACAGGGCTGAGTTGACAACCCTGAAAAGCGCAGCAAAGCCTGCAGCCTTTACTGCAGCCGACATAAAAGCGGTTATCGCTGTTGGCGCTCCCTCATAAACATCAGGAACCCACATATGAAACGGCACTGTGGCTATTTTGAAACAAAAGCCTATTATCAGAAGGCCTGCGCCAACATAGAAGAGCGGGTCAACTGAACTTGAAAGAGGTGAAAGGACCTGAGAAATTGTTTTCAGCTTTGTGCTTCCTGCAACTCCGTATATCAACGCAATACCATAGAGAAGAAATGCGCTTGCAAAAGCCCCAAGGAGAAAATATTTCAGGGCTGACTCGTTTGAAAGGGGATTCTTCTTTTCAAATCCTGCAAGGACATAGATTGCAATTGACATTATCTCAAGCCCGAGGAAAATCATTATCATATCTGCCCCTGAAGCCATGAACATCATCCCTGAAACAGCAAAGAGTATTAAGGAATAATATTCCCCGTGCCCGAACTTCTCACTATTCATATGACCTACTGAGATAAGTATTGTCAGGGCGGCTCCAATCAGGAAAATCAGGTTAAAGAAAAGCGAGAAATTATCTACAATCATCATATCCCTGAATATATACTCTTTCCTTCCCCATAAAAAGACAGTAGACTTGAAGGCAAGAAATATTCCCATAATGGAAAGAAATGCCAGCGAAGTCTTGCTTATTCTTGGAAAAACTGCATCAATCAATAAAACCAGACATGCAAAAACTACAAGCATGATTTCAGGCGCTATAGCAAAGAGATTTATATCAGGAAGAAATAAATCCATTTCAGGAACCCTCCTTGCTGATACTACTGTTTTGCTGGTAGCCGCAGGCTTTAGCCTGCGTATTATTAAACAGATTCGCTTTTCTTGCAAATCCTATAGGCAGGACATTCTTGTCCTGCAATGACGAGGTCAGAAAACCCCGTTTATCAAATAGATTTTTTCCTACTCTATTATCCAATTCAACAGGCATATTCTTCTTCTCAACAACCTGATACTGCCCTTTTATCCTGCTTATGAGGTCTTTTATTGTAACCTCTGTTTTATTCAAAAACGGTGCAGGATAAACGCCAATAACAATAATCAGAATGACAATTGGCACTAAAACAATTATTTCTCTGAGCGAGAGGTCCTTAAGGTTTTTATTCTCAGGGTTTTTAATCTCTCCAAACATAACCCTCTGAAACATCCACAGCATATACACAGCAGTAAAGATTATTCCTGTTGCCGCAAGAAATGCATATGTGCGGTTTTCCTGAAAAGTTCCAAGAAGGATCAGAAATTCTCCAACAAAACCGTTAAGCCCCGGCAATCCGATTGATGATAATGTTACAATCATAAAAAATGTTGCAAAAATCGGCATCTGCTTTGACAGCCCTCCAAAATCCTCAATCATCCTTGTATGCCTTCTCTCATAAATCATTCCAACAATCAAAAACAGAGCCCCTGTGCTTAAGCCGTGATTTATCATCTGCAGAAGCCCGCCTTCAATTCCCTGCAAATTTATTGTAAACAGCCCGAGCATTACAAACCCGAGATGGCTCACACTTGAATATGCTACAAGTTTCTTTATGTCCTTCTGCACCATTGACACAAGCGCGCCGTAGATTATACCTATGATTGCAAGGATTGATATTAAAGGAATAAACTCATATGAAGCCTGAGGAAAAAGAGGAAGGCAAAAGCGAAGGAATCCATATGTCCCCATTTTCAGAAGAACCCCTGCAAGGATAACAGACCCTGCAGTTGGCGCTTCAACGTGCGCATCAGGCAACCACGTGTGGAAGGGAAACATGGGAACCTTTATGGCAAAGGCAATACCGAATGCAAGAAACAGCCATATCTGGATGCTGAAAGGAAGGTTCAACTCATAGAATTTAAGCAAATCAAAACTGTATTCACCTTTCTGGCTGTAATTGATGAAATAAAGAACCAGAATGCCGACAAGCATCAGCACGCTTCCTGCCATTGTGTAAAGGACAAATTTTATTGCAGCATATATCCTTCTCTTGCCTCCCCATATCCCTATAAGCAGATACATTGGTATAAGCATTACTTCCCAGAAAACATAAAAGAGGAAAAGGTCAAGGGAGACAAAAACACCTATCATTCCTGTCTCAAGAAAAAGCAATACAATCATATATTCCTTCACCTTTTCTTGAACAGCCTTCCATGAAGAAAGTATTGCAAGGGGTGTTATAAATGTTGTGAGCAGTACAAGTAAAAGGCTTATGCCGTCAATGCCAACATGGTAATTAACTCCCCATTCCCTAATCCAGACTGAAAACTCCTCAAACTGCATGTTTGACGTGGTTGAATCAAAGTAATTATATATGTGAAGGGAGAAGAAAAAATTGATTACTGAAGTAAGCAGGGCAAACCAGCGGATGGTATTCAGGTTATTCCTGTTTGCCATTAAGATGAAAAACACTCCTATCAGCGGGAAAAATGTAATTACTGTAAGCACTGGAAAAAACTCCTTGCTCATAAACATCTATTTCCTCTTTAAAAATATCCTTAATGTCTACTTTATCTCAGCAAATAATATCCCAGTATCATAACTGCCCCGATTAATATTGAAAGCATATATGACTGGGCAACACCAGTCTGAAGCCTCCTTAAAACAGAGCTCCCGCCTTCAAAAAATGACGCAACACCATTAACAATGCCGTCAATTACCCTGTTGTCAAAAGACTCCCATAAAAAGATTGAGCCGTTTTTAATCGGGTTAACAAACAACGTGTCATAAATTTCATCAATATAATATTTATTCAGAAGAACCCTGTGTATCCCCTTGAAGCTTGAAGATATCTTCTGAGGCAGTTCGCTTTTAACAATATAAAGGAAATATGCTGTCACAAGTCCTATGAGTGCAATCCCGACAGAAACTGCCATCAGAATAAATTCAAGAGACTCACCTCCTCCGTGTCCCGCAGCAGGACTTGGTTGTTCACCACCAAGAACAGGCGATAAGAAGGATACAATCTCATTATGCCCGCCAAAAACATGAGGAACTCCGACATAACCTCCCACCACTGAAAGTATTGCAAGGATTATAAGCGGTATAGTCATAACTGCCGGAGACTCGTGCAAATGGTGCAGTTTTTCATCAGAGCCCCTGAACCCTCCAAAGAATGTAACAAAAAGAAGCCTGAACATATAAAAAGATGTAAAGCCGGCTGCAACAGCGCCAACAAGCCACAGCCACGGTGAGCCGTAATGTCCGCTGTAAGCCTGCCACAAAATTTCATCCTTGCTGAAGAACCCTGAAAATCCCGGCAACCCTGTAATTGCAATTGTTCCTGCGAGGAATGTAAAAAATGTTACAGGCATATGCTTTCTCAAAGCGCCCATTTTCCAGATATCCTGCTCTCCGCCCATTCCGTGGATGACGCTCCCTGCGCCCAGAAACAAAAGGGCTTTGAAAAATGCGTGGGTCATAAGGTGGAATATGCCTGCTGTGAATGCTCCGACCCCGCAGCCAAGAAACATATAGCCAAGCTGGCTCACAGTTGAATAAGCAAGAACCCTTTTTATGTCGTTCTGAACAAGCCCGATTGAGGCTGCAAAAATGGCAGTAGCTGCGCCAATTATTGCCACAAGCATCATTGAGTCAGGCGCAAGAATGTACAGGAAATTGCACCGCGATACCATGTAAACCCCTGCTGTAACCATTGTTGCTGCGTGGATTAATGCGCTGACAGGAGTTGGACCCTCCATTGCATCCGGCAACCATACATAGAGAGGTATCTGCGCTGACTTTCCGCAGGCACCAATGAAAAGAAGTATTGTTATGAGAGTTATTGTCGGGTCTCCTGCTGTAAAATCAGTTCCTGCTTTTTCAAAAACCTCCCTGAACTCAACGCTCCTGAATGTAGAGAATATGAGCATAACGCCAAGAATAAACCCAAAATCACCTATCCGGTTTACAATGAATGCCTTCTTGCCTGCATCAGATGCTGATTTTTTCTCAAACCAGAAGCCTATTAAAAGATATGAACAGAGTCCCACTCCTTCCCATCCGACAAACATCAGAAGGAAATTATTTGCAAGGACAAGAATAAGCATTGAAAAGGTGAAAAGATTAAGATAGGCAAAATACCTGAAATAGCCGGGCTCATTATGCATGTAACCCACTGAGTAGATGTGGATTAAAAACCCGACTCCTGTTACAACAAGAATCATTATCCCGGAAAGAGGGTCAATCTGGAACCCTATGTCAGCATTGAAATCTCCTGAGCCGATCCATGTGTATATTATTTTCTGGAAAAATCTTGTCTCAGGTGAAAGATTGAGAAGTTGTGTAAATATGCTCAGGGAGACAAGAAAAGATGCGCCGACAACTGCACAGCCGACAAATCCGACAGCCTTGTTGCCGATTTTTTTTCCCAAAAGACCGTTAATAACGGTACCAATTAATGGAAAAAGTGGAATCAGCCATATATATTCAAACATTTTCATTTACCATTTCATCAGATTTATTTCATCAACATTCACAGTAGCCCTGTTTCTGAAAATCAGAATGATTATTGCAAGCCCGACCACAACCTCAGCAGCAGCTACTGAGAGGACAAAAAAAACGAAGACCTGACCGTCCAGCGAATTCAGATACCTTGAAAAGGCAATAAAGGTCAGGTTCACAGCATTGAGCATCAGCTCAATACACATGAAAATCACGAGCGCGCTTCTTCTTACCAGAACACCAATAAGCCCGATGGTAAAAAGAACTCCTGAGAGTATGAGATAATGAGTCAGAGTAATCATCATCAGTCCTCTTTTTTTCCTAAAACAACTGCTCCGATAATTGCAACAAGAAGCAGTACAGAAGTAACCTCAAAAGGAAGAAGAAAATCAGTGAAGAGAAGTTTTCCAATGACCTTTGTATTCCCTCCTGCTTCAGCAATGTTTTCCGGAGTATAAATCTCCTTTGAAAGAGACCGGGTTCCAAAAGCCTTTATGGCTATGAAACCCTCTGCCAGAAAAATGACCGCAAAAACAATTCCAAAATATTTCTGTATCCTGAGTTTGCTGAAAAAATCCTCTTCCCTCTTCAAATCCATAAGCATTATCACAAAAAGGAAAAGCACCATGATAGCCCCTGCATAGACCAGAATCTGCACTGCAGCTACGAAATGCGCATTCAGCAGCACATAAAGCCCTGCAAGAGAAAGAAAAGTAATAACCAGAGACACTGCGCTTGAAACAGGGTTTTTCCTGATTACAACAAAAACTGCAGATATTATTGCTACTGTAGCAAACAGATAAAACAAAACAGTTTCTAACAGCAACTTAATCTCCTAAATAAGGATTCAAGGGTTCCAGGGTTCGAGGGTTCAAGTGAATATGAACCAAAAAGAAATTTGACTCTTAAAATTCCCTTAAACCCTTGACCCCTAGAACCCTTAACCCCATCTCTAATAAACATCCCACATTATCAATGCACCTGTTATCAGTATATTCAATATTGAAAGCGGAAGAAAAACCTTCCAGCCAAGCCTCATAAGCTGGTCATAACGGAATCTCGGAAGAGACCATCTCACCCAGATAAACAGGAACAATAAAAGCCCCACCTTTGCACAGAACCAGATTATAGGCATAAACCAGAGCCTGTCAACAATTGGAAGCCCCATCCATCCTCCAACAGGCAGTCCCTGCCATCCTCCCAGATACAGAGAGACTATCATTGCTGAGGCAGTAACCATGTTTGAATACTCTGCCATGAAAAACATTGCAAATTTCATGCTGCTGTACTCTGTATGGTATCCTGCAACAAGCTCAGAGTCTGCCTCTGGAAGGTCAAATGGAAGCCTGTTTGTTTCAGCAAAAGAGGAAACCAGAAAAATCAGAAAACCTAAAAACTGCGGAAAGATATACCAGTATCTTCCCTGGTCATTCACAATATCAGCAAGACTTAACGACCCTGCCATCATAATGATTCCCATTACTGAAAGCCCCATTGAAATCTCATAGCTAATCATCTGGGCAGAAGCCCTGAGCCCTCCCATAAGCGAATATTTGCTGTTTGATGCCCAGCCTCCAAGAACAATCCCGTAAACTCCGAGAGAGGCAATGGCAAAAACATATATTATTCCTACATTCAAATCCGCTATCTGAAGCCTCACAGGAGTGTCAAGAAATCCAAAGAATGTTGTCTTGGGACCAAAAGGTATCACTGCAAAAGTCATAAGCGAAGGCACAATTGAAATAGCCGGAGCCAAAACATAAAATATTTTGTTTACATGGTCTGGTATTATGTCTTCCTTGAAAATAAATTTTATTCCATCTGCAAGGGGCTGGAGAAGCCCGAATGGACCAACCCTGTTTGGACCTATGCGGTATTGAATCCGTGCGCATATCTTTCTTTCTGCAAGCGAAAGAACAGCCACAGTAGTCATTATAATCCCGAAGACAAAAAAAATCTCTATTACATTAATTGTCCACGGATTTTTCAATATGTTTATTAACAGTTCTCTATTCAATTTGAATCCTTAAAGTTCTTTAATAGTATTCTACAAATCCCCCCATCCCCCCTTTAGAAAAGGGGGGCAAGGGGGGATTTGTTTTTCATTTTCTCCCTTGAATCCTTGACCCCTTACCCTTATGAAGTCTATTTGAGCTTTTCTAAAATCTCATCCACCCTTTCAATGCTCAAATCCTCATAATAATCTTCATTTATTTGCATCATTGGAGCTGTGCCGCAAGAGCCAAGACACTCAACAGTAACAAGAGTGAACCTGTTATCTATGGTTGTTTCACCAACCTGTATCCCAAGTTTTTTTTCAATATGCTGTACTATTTTTTCTGCATTCAGAAGTGAGCAGGAGATATTGTTACAGACCTGAATGAAATATTTCCCGACAGGCTTTTTATTGTACATTGTATAAAATGTTGCCACGCCATAGACTTCAGATTGAGGCAGACCCATAATAGAAGCAACATAATCCATTACCTCCCTGCTGATGTACCCAAACTCCCTCTGAGCAAGATAAAGCGTTGGAAGAAGCCCTGCCTGTTTATCAGGATACTTCTTTAAAATCTCTTCAAACTCTTGCTTTGCCTTTTCTGAAAACATTACCATGATATTCTATTATTTCTCAAACATACATGTTTTATAACCAAAAACTCTAACCTTCACAATGAACTACTCCCATTCCAGCGCCTTTCTCTTCCATACATATACAAAACCTATTAAAAGTATTATTATAAAAACAATCATTTCAATAAATGCAAAGGATCCAAGAACCTTTAATTCACGAAAAACTACTGCCCACGGATATAAAAATACTATTTCGATATCAAAGATTATAAATAACATCGCTATGAGATAAAATTTAATTGGAAATCTTAACCGTGCAGAACTTACAGGCGGAACGCCGCATTCGTAGGGGGATAACTTTTCTTTGTTATATATCCTTCTGCCAACAAGATATGAAAGTAACAGATTGGCAAACGCAAAACCTACTACAATTAAAACTAAGATAAAGATTGGCACATAACTGTAAAGACCTTGTTCCATCATTACCCATCCATTCACAAAACTCTTAGTCTTCTTCTTATTAATTTTCTCTAGTTGCCACATCCACTCATGCGGAGTGATTCTTTTTTTTCTCTCTTCTCGCTTTACAGAAAGAAAATCCCCCCAACTCATAACATCCCCATTTCAGGAGAGAATCTAAGCTGAGGGGAAATTATATTATTATTTGAAAAGCAAAATCAAAACTACAACAAAGGTGTAAATTACAAGGGATTCAATCAATGCTAATCCGATAATCATAGCTGTTTGAATTTTTCCTGAAGCATTTGGATTGCGCGCAATCCCTTCCACGGCCGAGCTTACGCTTTTGCCCTGTCCCAAGGCGCCTCCAAAAGCTGCTATTGCTATTCCGATAGCGCAAGCAATATAGACATAATTAAAACTTCCTTTGCCACTCTCTACATTCGCTGCCTCTTCCTGAGCCATTACCATTGTACCGGAAAAAAGAAGAAGCCCAAAGAGAAGTACTGATACCAAAACCGCTTTATTCATTATTAATTCTCACCCCCCTTTTTTTGTAAGGTTTAGTCCACTGACGGCAGGTCAGGAGACCTGCCACTACCCGGGTAGCATCGAGTCTCCTGACCCGATGTCTTATATTTTCATCCTTTAATGTGCCTCTTCTACTGACAGTGAAATATAAATCATTGACAGCATAATAAAAACTATTGTCTGAACAAAGGCTACAAAGATCTCCATCACCATCATTGGCAGAGGAACTATAAGAGGAACAAGGGCTGCAAAGCTTGCAAGCACCAGGTGCCCTCCGAATATGTTTCCAAATAAACGGATTGACAGCGATACAGGCCTGACAATATGGCTTACTAGTTCTATAGGTATCATAAGAGGCGCAAGCCATCCTATTGGACCTGTAAAATGTTTTATATATTTTATTCCGTGCGCTTTAAACCCGTAATAATGGGTTGCGAAAAATACAACTATTGCACAGGAAGCTGTAGTGTTTATGTTGCCGGTCGGTGAATCAAAACCAGGAATCAATCCGAGCAGATTGGATGTCAGAATAAAGAAAGCAAGGCTTCCGATGAGAGGGAAAAATCTCCTTGACTCATGTCCCATAACATCCTTCATAAAATCAAGAAGCGCTGATATTATAAGCTCAAAAACATTCTGCTTCCCTTTTGGTATTGTTTCAAGCCTGCGTGTAACAAGAAATGAAATGGTCGTGAGGATGATTGTTACTAAAACTGCCAGAAATACAAACCTGAATTTTTCTGCTATATGTGGATTTAATGGCAATAAGAAATAAACAACAGAATGCTCCATCTATCCTATTTCCTTATTTTTTATTTATAATCTCAAATATTATTTTAAACCCCGCAGCCACGCCAAAAATTGTAAAAATTATCATTAATATTGGTTTTGTTCCAAACCACTTATCCAAGTAGTAGCCCATAGCAAAACCAACAAGCGTAGCAACTACAAGGTTTATCCCGATAGTGCTTAAAGAACCCATCTGACGATAGAGGCCATTGCCTTCCTTATCATTTTCTTCTCTATCATCATTCATTCATTCATTATTTTTTTTAAATGCGGGGTTAGAAAACCCCGCCTATTGACCTGTCTGCCGACAGGCAGGTAGGCGGGACATTCTTGTCCCGCAAAAACTCTGAGATTATTACTCAAAATTTCATCTGTGGAATCCTTCTTTAATCTGTGTAATCTTTTCTACAAAAAGTTGCTTTCAGCTATCATATTCAAAAAACTTTTGTCAAGGGAAAAACTCTATATTTTTATGCCTTGACATAAAACCTAAATTCTCCTAATGAGTGATGTCGATTTATGGTTTTTTCTTTTAACCATTGTCTTCATGTTAACTTATTGAAATTATTCTTTAGCCAATATATTTTACAGGAGAAAAAATGATTTTTCGCAACTATCTTTTTGTGATTGCTGTCTGTATTGTTTTAATCTTTCCGTCCTTTGGAATATGTGCTGACAAAAAAGAAACAGATCCCCAGAAAATTATTTCCATAATGAATAAAGAACTCTCAAGGTCAACGAACAAGCTAAAAGCAGAAAACTTTGAAAGTTCCTACTTTATAAGCTACCTTATGAGAGATATAGAAGATTTCAGCGTTTCCGGAAAATACGGGGCAATTAATTCAAATTTCGCTGACAGGAAAAGAAACTTAGATATAGATATCCGGGTAGGAAACTATGACTTTGACAGTTCAAACCCTGCTACTGAAGATGCTATATGGGACCCTGACTCAAACCACTACGAAATATACAACTACCTTGAAGCACCTCTTGACAATAACGAGGATGCTCTCAGGAATGCGCTTTGGCTCCTTTCTGATTTTCAATACAAGGAAGCCCTTTCAATGTACCTGAAGAAAAAGGGAAAGAAAATCTTTGAGGTCGATAAAAAAATATTAATCTCTGATTTCTCAAAAGAAAAAGCATATGTCTTTTTTGACAAAGAAGAGAACTTCCTGATTCCCAAAGATGAATGGGCAGACATTGTAAGAAAAGAAAGTCAGGAATTTAAAAAATACAGGGAAATATATGATTCAGAAATATCCATTGAGGCTAAAAAGATTTCAAAATATTTTATAAACTCTGAAGGTTCTGAAATTTTCACCCAGGAACCTTTTATTTCTCTTGGCATTTCAGCAAAAACAAGGGCAGAAGATGGAATGAGCCTTGATAACTCGAAGTACTTTTACTTCAGAAACCCCTCGCAGTTCTTAAACCGGGAAAAACTCCGGGAAGAGATAAAAAAGATAATAAGCGACCTGTTGCTTTTAAGAAAGTCTGAAACCATCGACCCCTATACAGGTCCTGCAATCTTATCCCCTCAGGCTACAGGAGTTTTTTTTCACGAAGCAATAGGTCACAGGCTTGAAGGAGAAAGGCAGAAAAGCGAAAAAGAAGGACAGACCTTCAAAGGGAGAATAGGAGAAAAAATAATTCCGGTATTTCTGACTGTTGAAGATGACCCTACGCTTCAGGACTTCAGAGGTATACCTCTTAACGGTTACTATAAATTCGATGAAGAAGGAATTCCGTCCCGTAAAGTAACGCTTATAGAAAACGGTATTCTTAAAAACTTTCTGCTTTCAAGAACACCAATAGAGGGTTTTTCTAATTCAAATGGTCATGGAAGAAGTAGCTCCAACCATAACCCTATGGCGAGGATGGGAAACCTCATAGTCCGCTCGAATAAAACAGTCAGCAATGAAGAGCTTAAAAAACTTCTGATTGAAGAAGCAAAAAAACAAAACAAGCCCTTTGGGCTTATAATAAGGGATGTTGAGGGAGGAGACACAAGCACACAGAAAAGGGATTTTCAGGCTTTCAGAAATATACCAAAGCTTGTCTATAAGGTTGATGTGAATACAGGAAAAGAAACCCTTGTAAGAGGAGTTGAAATGATCGGGACACCACTCATAAGTATAGACAAAATAATAGCCACAGCTGATGACTATGAGGTTTTTAATGGCTATTGCGGTGCCGAGTCAGGAACAATACCTGTCTCAACAGTTGCACCGACTGTATTAATAAAAGAAATTGAGCTCCAGAGAAGCCCCGAGAAAAAACAAAAGCCGCCAATCCTTCCCCCGCCTGTATTTGATTGAGTAACCGCAGAGCCTTGCTCTGCCTCTTCCAATGTAATCGCAGGCTAAGAGCCTGCAACTACAAAGATAAGAAAGATAAAAAAACACAGACTGAATTCAGAAAAGCAGATCTATATTTTTTGTTGCTTGTAGAAACACACCTTCAGGTGTGTTATTTTTTTGAATCAACAGGTCTGAAGACCTGTTTCTACGTTTAAGGAAAGAGGCAGAGCAAGGCTCTGCGGCTACTCTTAACTATTCACCGATTCACCTACTCGCTATTCACTAACAACTATTCACTTCCCCTAAGCTTCCCAGTCATAATGGCATTTGAGGCAGGACTTCTTTGAATCCTCCTCCTCGTGACAGTCAAAACAGGTAGTCATTTTTGGTCGGTTAGTAGTAGGATTCTGTTTGTCGTGGGCTATGTTGCTATGGCAGTCTGTGCACTTGGCACCAACCTCTTCTATATGAAATTTATGAGGTATTTTGATATTTAAAGGATTTGTTTTAAAGCCTTTCTGCTCATTGGTTTTGGGAATATCCTTGTGGCACCTGATGCAGTTCGGGTTAACCCTTTCAGAATGGGCTGAATATCCCCTTGGGATAAACTCATCAGGCTTTGCATGGCACTGGGGGCACTTGACATTTTCAGGATGTACTTTTGAAGACCTCCAGAACTCGGAATGAGCCTGCTTATAATGACATGTCATGCAGAATTGACGTTGCGATGTAGTATATTGCTCCAACACAATAAAGGATGCAATCCCGCCAATCATAACAAAGATTCCAATAAGAACCCAGTATTTAAAAGGCATTTCAGGTAATTTCTTCGCAATTCTTATAGCTCTTTCAACCAACTCACTTCTCCTTGATTTTAGCTCTTAGCTTTCAGCTATCAGCCTACAGAATACTGATTTTTTCTCGCTACTTGCTACTCTCTACTCGCTACTTAATTCTTCAAGTTATAAGTTACAAGTCATTAGTTATAAGTTTATACTTTCGTAATTCTCACCACTGTGTCCATCCATGCCTGGCTTCCGCCTATCGGGTCAGGTTCTGCCAGAATAACAGGATTGGGATGAACTCCATTCCCGTCTTCCTCCCACCAGATAAACTCAGTATTAAGTTCATCGCTCTTAAATTTCTTTGCCTTTGCTATTCTTCCGTATTCCCAATGGCCACAACTATCAGAAAGGGCAACCACATTAGGGTGAATTCCATTTGTAAGCCAGACTTTTGTTTTAATACTTCCAACGCTGGAATCAATTTTTATTTCATCATCTTTTTCAATCCCTAGTTTTTTTGCGGTATTAGCATTTATCCAGAGTTTGTTTTCGTGCACTATTTCCGACAACCACATACAGTTTGCAGTTTTTCCGTGTGTATGGACATTCAACTGGAATGTAACAAGGTGAAATTCATTATCCTTCATCTTTGCATGCTCGGCTATAGGTTCGTACACAGGCAATGGATTAAACCCTTTTTCCTCCATCCGCTTTGAATAAATTTCTATTTTTCCTGAAGGGGTTTTGAATCCATTTTTCTCATATTGCTTATATTCAGGCTGAGCCTCTGTGTCATACCAGATTCCATTATCTCTCAGGTACTCAAAACCTCCTGCCTCCGCAAGTTTATCTATCTTGGAAGCCTGTAATTTTATGTAATCCTTTGTTGAATTAAAACTAAAATACTTCTCCATCCCTCCGCCAATCCTTTTTGCCAGCTCAATCATTATATCAGTATGGGATACTGCTTCTCCGAGTGGTTTCACCACAGGTTGTCTCAGGCTGATAAGTGGCACAAAGCCAAGTGAAGGCGGAGTTTCTATTTCCCATCTTTCAAGATAAGTAGCTTCTGGAAGGATTATATCAGCTAATGCTGTACTTTCTGAATAGAATGAATCAATCGCTACATAGAATGGAATTATTCTTTCATCCTTCAATACATCTCTTATCTCCAAAGAATTCGGGCTGGAGTAGACAGGATTATAGTTATAGGTCATATAGAGACTTACTTTTTCTTTACCTGCTTTTATCATTGGAAGCACTTGGTAAAAAGCTTCATGTTGAAGCAAAGGGAAATTTGATGGATTTGAAAGCTCGCTTTTAATAGAAGGTGCTGGCGGCAATGGTTCCAAATCATTCAACTCATATATTCGCGGCATGCAGTAACCGCCTTTAACATCAATATTACCGGTTATTACATTCAGCAGAAAAATGCACCGTTCATTGTAGGTACCATTCCTGTGCTTTGTCACTCCTCCTGTAGAAATTGTTGTTGCAGGTTTTGTCTCTGCAAACTCCAAAGCTATTCTTTTAATTTCTGCTGCTGATACACCGCTTTCTTTTTCAGCCGCTTCAGGAGTGTACTGACTCAGATGCTCTTTGAGTTTATTCACTGGATAGTTAGTCCATTTTTCCAAAAATTCTTTATCATATAAGCCTTCCTGCATTATAACATTAGCCATTGCAAGAGCAACTATACCATCTGTGCCTGGTTTTATTGGATGCCATTCATCGCTCTTTCCTGCAGTCTGAGACACTCTCACATCAAAGGTAACAATCTTTGCAGGACTGTGCACTCTGCCTTCAAAGAGCCTCATTGTCCTTCCCTCTGCAATCCTCTGCGCAAAGCTTGTCCTCAGGATGTGCGCTTCATATGGATTTGAACCAAAGTTCAGCATGTATTGTGTATATGCAACATCGTTTATATCAATTTTCTCCCCCCATGTTAAAAGCTGAGAAACCTTTTTATTGGACCAGCCCAAATCTGCATGAACCAGCGCATTTGGAGAACCAAAAGCGTGCATAAATCGCTTTACAAAGTTTTGAGTCGTTATATCCCTTTCGCTCTGAATAATAAATTCCTCAGGATGTCCTGAATCCCTGATTGCCTTAAGCCTGTCTGCTATTGTATTGTATGCTTCCTCCCAGGTAATTCTTTTCCATTTTCCCTGTCCGCGGGCACCGCTTCTTTTCAAAGGATATAATATCCGGTCAGGGTCATAAACCAGATTAACCCCTGCCTGTCCCTTGGCACACAGCCTCCCTTTGCTGTTTGGATGGTCCTGATTCCCCTCAACTTTAACAAGTCTTCCATATTCCACAAACCCTAAAAGCCCGCACCTCGCGTAGCAGTTTAAACATGTGCTTTTTACAGCCTTTCTGATTCTACCTGTAGTACGTGAAACAGATGTTCCGCGAGTTAGTTCTTCAGCCTTCAGAGAAGAATCAAGATATTTTTTTGCAGAAAGTATTGACCCCCCTGCTACTCCGATTTTCAAAAAATCCCTTCTTTTAAACTTACTCATTTAATCTTTTCTCCATCAATGCAATGGCAGGCTCTGACCTGCAATTACCACCACAACTCTCATGGAATAAACCCCTATGAGAGTAAGTACCAAAGCTACAACTATGTTTCTCTTATATTTATTCAACTTTGAATTAAATATTATAAAGAGTGGCACAAGACCGCCAAAGAATATTTCTACCAGCAAAAATTCCCCTGCAAACTCTCCAAAAAGAATAAGCTTTGCCACCCTCAGAGCTTCCTCTGTGGAGGTAAGAAGCACAAGAATGTCATTAAAGACTAAGAATAAATCTGCTATAATAAATGCTGCGAGAAATTTTGCCAGACTCCTTATCAGTTCATCATCCTTTTCTACCTCAGCAGGGGTTTTATCTTTTTGGAAATAAGTATTTCTGATCATTGCAAGCAATATAACCAGAGAAATTCCGGAGACCATGGCAGATACAATAAAAAGAGTTGGCATCAGCGCAGTGCTCCAGAGTGCTCTTCCCTTTCCGAGAGCAAGAATAAACCCTGTATAACCGTGGGTTGCAAGAGCCAGCGGAATTCCGATTATCCCGAGGATCTTTGCTGTTTTATCTCTGCCGGTAAAAAGATACCAGGCATAAATTATTCCGTTAATAGGATATGCTGAAAGGAGAAAAGTTCCATAGGTGATTGGAGACTTCATATTGAGATAAAGAAACAAATGCCAGAAGCGGAATGGTTGTTCAAGATCTATTATAAGTGTCAGAGGTGCCAACATCAGCAGAATTGGCGCAATTACAGCTCCAATTTTTCCAAATGGCTTGTATTCTACTTTGCCTCCAATAGTAGCAATAACTGATATGACAAACGAACCGGCACTCAATCCTGTCAGGTAAAAATATGTGGCAATCAAGTAACCGAGTGGCATCTCATAAGGTGTATTATAAACTACGTTAACATCCATATTCTACTCTCTCCCTTTCATTGGATCCATCGCCTCAAGGTCAGCTCCTATATAAAAAACCTGAGGTTTAGTTGCCATTTCGGGTTTTAATACCTGGATAGGGTTTGCGGCAAGAAGCTCTGAAATCTCGCTTTTCGGATCCATGATGTTTCCAAATATCCTTGCTCTGCCAAGGCATGTTACAACACATGCCGGAGCTATCCCTGCATCAACCCTGTGGTTACAGAAATAACATTTCTGAACTATCCTTCTTATTGGGTTCACAAACCGTACATCATAAGGACATGACGCAATACAGTATTTGCATCCTATACACTTGTGCGGGTCTACCATAACTATTCCGTCTTCCCTCTGATATGATGCCTTTGTCGGGCAGTTTTGAACACATATTGGTTTTTCACAGTTGTTACAGAGAGAAGGAAGAAAGGATCTGCTCACATTTGGATACTTCCCCTTTTCTATGATTTTGACCCATGACCTGAAAACGCTGAGAGGAACATCATTTTCGCTCTTACACGCAACAGAACAGCTGTGGCATCCAATACACCGCCTCAGATCTATAACCATACTATATCTGACTTCAGTCTTTTCCTTTTCTTTATCAATAGCCATCAATCATTCTTACTTCCTTACAAAAAAATGTCCGTGGATTGTCCCTTGTCTCTCGCAACACGCCGGGCAACAAACCACAGAACACAAGTCTTGGCAGAGATAGGCTCTATAGCTCACTCATAACTATTTTTTAGATTCCAGTTCAAGGCTTACTTCACGGTATTTCAGGTAAAGCATTAGCAGTATGGCAAAGATTATTATAAGAAAATATACAAGGTTTTTCTTTCTCTGCTCCAGATTTTTATTAAAATCCGCTGTTAATTTTTGAATCTTATCAGTATTTGTTGTTACCTTCACGTTTATTTCATTAATCCTTTTTGGAGATAAAGCGTGTGTAAGAGGGCCAAGTTCAGTATAGAAAGTTTTAGCCTGATTAAAAAGATCTTCCATATCCTGCATATTCCTTCCAGAATTTTCAATTCCCTTCATCGCTTTCTCAGCCCTGTCAAGGTTATCTTTTGTATCAAGAATCAATTCATGAATTTCTTTGGCAATGTCAATTGTATCTCTGTCGGCGTGGCATTCTCCGCAGTGGCCTGCCTCGCTGCCCTGAAACACCTCTGCTGTAAGCATTCTATTCCTGTGATTGTCATGGCAGTCATAGCATTTTGGCCCACCTGATTTTTGTAAAGCCTCATAATGAGGACCCTCTTTGAAGTAAGAGAGAATTGTTGAGTGACAGTTGCCACAGACATCAGCAGTCTCTTTTACGCCCGGTGGTGTAGCTCCGTGTATCCCGTGGCAGGTTGCGCAATTAGGAACAAGAGATGGATTTTTTCCTTGAATCTTTCCGTATAAAATCTGTCCGTGGTAGCCTTCTTTAAACAGTGAAAGCTGGTTGGAAGGGATTCCATATTTATCCATAAGCTTTTTATCAGCATGGCATTTACCACAGGTATCAGGAACATTTGTATGATAAATATGGGAATTGGGGTCATTCACTTTTTTTATGTCATGTGCCCCGTGACAACTTGAACATACAGCTACATTCACATCCCCCTCGCCATAAAGTTTCTTGCCATGAACGCTTGATTTGTAAAGTTCAAACTGGTCTGTTCTTAAATTATATCTTCTCATCCTGCCAATGTCGGAATGGCATTTTGCGCATAATTCAGGAACCTTTTTTTTGTCAGGAGTACCAAGGAAGCCTGCTACATCAAACATTGACTTGTCAGTATCATCCATTATTTTTGAATTTCCACCGTGGCAGTCGTGGCAGCTGACCCCTGCCTGTTTATGAACACTCCCCTCCCACAAGGTTACCGGCAGACGGAGTTCTCCATCCTGCCCTCTGTGGCAGTTGACACAACCACTATCTTCAACCGCATAACATAAAAAAACCGTTCCAGTAACGATAACAAATGACAGCAATAATAACTTTGCAATTTTTAACATCTTTTATCCCTTTCAGTTAAGTCCAAAAGGTAACAATCAATAACATTTTTTATTAACAATAAAGTCTTTTTTTTAAAATCCATATATTTTTCTTAATCTCTGACTTTCAACTTTTGATTTTTGGTCTTTGATTTTTATTTTTTAAGACACATATCCCCATATAGTAAGAATTATAAATCCTATCATCCCTGCAATTCCTAAAAATATTATAAATTTCCTTTTTCTTGGATTTCTTTCAGGATTTCTGTCAACAAAGGGAAAAATAACAAGAAGCAACATGACGAGTCCCTGAGCGAAAACTCCGAGTACTTTTGGAGCCCACTGCCCTAAAAAATCAAGATATTCTGCAGCCTTTAAACCCTGGTATGCAGCAAGAAAGTACCACTCAGGTTTAATATGTTCCGGAGTTGTAAATGGGTCTGCAGGAGGCTCCATTGGAGCAGGGTAATATGTTGCCAGGGTAAGAAGCAGCGCTATAAGCATAAAGGCAACTATAACTTCTTTGAGCAAGTGATTCGGGAAAAATGGAATCCCTTCTTCTTCCCATTTTTCTTTAGATTCATTTAATTTATCACTCATTTTAATCACCCCAATGGTTTAAATTACAAACAGAAAACTTTACAAAAACTAAAAACTCTTCTCTATTCACTGTTAATCACAATGGCCCTGAAATCCCCTGCTTTCTTATCATTATGAAGTGCATTCCCAGAACTGCGCTTATCACAGGAGGCAAAATCGCAACATGGATTGCAAAAAATCTTGTTAGAGTAACCTGCGTTACATCAGCACCCCCGCGTATCAAAATTTTAAGAAGATTCCCGAAAATCGGCATTGCACTCGGCACTTCAGTTCCAACCGTTGTTGCCCAGTAAGAAACCTGATTCCATGGAAGCAGATATCCTGTAAACCCAAAAGTCAGAGTCAGTGTTAAAAGAACAACACCTGTAACCCAGTTAAAATCTCTTGGTGGTTTATATGCCCCGTAAAAAAAAACTCTTAGCATATGAAGAAAAACAGTAACTATCATCAGGTTTGATGCCCAGTGATGTATATCCCTGAAAAGCCATCCAAATGGAACATTGTTTGTAATATGGACAACGCTTTTGTAAGCCTCTGCTGTTGTAGCGCGGTAATACATCAGAAGCAGCACCCCTGTAAAAGCCTGAACTAAAAACAGGAAAAAGGTCATTCCTCCAAGGCAGAATGAGAAATTAACATGGTGCGGCACAGGTTTCTTTAAATTTTTTTCCAAAGCCTCCTTGATGCTCAGACGTTCATCCAGCGGACCATATACAAAGCCTGTAAGAGTTAGAAGGTTAAGTATTTCCCTGAAGCTTGTACGGGCAGCCAAACTCTTTTTCTCGTCTTTTTTACTTTCTTTTTCTTCCATGGTTTAATTTACACCTCCTAACCTATTTTAATCTGGTCATTAATTATTTCTGCTTTATAACTTTCAAGTGGTCCTGGCGATGGACCTCCAAGGACATTACCTCGCAAATCAAACTTTGCTGCGTGGCACGGGCATGCAATCTGCTTTTCATCGGGATGCCAGTTAACAAGGCATCCTAAATGGGGGCATATTGCTGACAAGGCAAAAACTCCTTCCTGTGTATGCACTACAATTGTTGGCTTCCCTTTATAACTTATTTTTGATGCGTTCCCAACAGGTATTTCAGACAGGGCAATTGTGGTTCCCTCAGAACCTTCTTCTGTTGTTGAGCTCTTGGTGGGCCATAAAAATGCGAGACCTGTATAAGCCGTCAATACTGCCCATGCAGTAACTCCTCCGCCTATACAGTAATCAAGAAAAGTCCTTCGTCTCATTAAAACAGGCAACTCTTCTTTTTTTGCTTTTTCTTCCAAGCTGCAACCCTCCTTTTTTATAAAAAGTTTAAAGGTTTGTCATATCGCAGTCTTATAATATAGCATAATTCTCAACCATCCCTATTCGTATTCCTCCCCTACCCTAACAAACTCGCTCCACTCAAAGACAAAATGCAAATTCTTTTGTCAAATATATACTTATTGCTTCCTGCCTTTAAAAATCCCTTCAGCCTTGTTCAAGTTCTCCATTGACTTGCGAAGCAGAGCATCCGCATAATCAACATTATGAACGCCCTTTGCGTATTTAACGAAATCATAGTTATACCTTGCATCATTTAAAAAATTGAATACTTCTGCAAATTTAGGATTGTTTTTATCAATTAGCTCCGCCATACTCTCAACTCTTTTCAGGGTCGGTTCAAGATTAGTCAGAGAACTTTTTATTGCATTTTTCCACTCATCTAACATCCCTTTGTAATCTTTTCCATGGCATGAAATACACCCCTGCTCTGACGGCTTCAAGGTAAACCCGTCAAAGACACCTCCCTGCGCTTTTTCCTTCAAAGCCTCTGTTACATGACAGCCTATGCAATCAACCTGTGCAGTAAACATTGGGCTTGGTATCGGCTCTATCCCTTTACCTCCAACTCCCATATACATCTGCTTCTCTCCCAGATGTTTTGACTTGTGGCAAATATCACAGCTGTAATCCAGAGGTTCCATACTTGTGCGAACTGAGTGTTTAATTTCAAGATGACACCTAGTACACTCAACATTTCTTTCTGTAACATGTTTTAGATGCATAAATTCCACATCTTTATACCTTGCAAGCTTTTCAGGCTCTCCATGGCAGACAACGCAAAATTCCTGTGGAACATCTCCATTGCCTCTTATTGCATCAAGATGACATTTCTGGCAGGGAACTCCCCTTCCAACAAAATCCTTGTGATTGTAAGTTATATTCTGAAATTTAATATCTCGTTTAGGAACTTCGTGGCAAAGAGTACACCTTGCCTGGGTTTCAAGGAGATTTTTGTCTTCATTTATTCCTTTAAAATGGCAGACAAAACAGCTGTTCTCTGTAACTGCAATGTGTGTACCCTGGACAATCTGCGAATGGCATGAGGTGCATCTTAACTTCTTACCCCTTCTCATTTTAGTTAAATGGACTGTATGGTCAAAAATTATTCCTTGCTTGAATATTACTTTTCCTGTCAGAAGCCTTGTTGAATGGCATCCCTTTCTGAGGCAGGAAGCATCTTCTATCTCAGCATATGGTTTTGTGCTGTAAGTTCCTGTTACCCATTTTACTACCTGGGTTGCCGCCTGAAATTTCCCCTTGACCTCTTCCCTGAATCCCGGAGGGTAATGACAATCAACGCATGGAACCGTATTATGTTTTGAGGTTTTCCAGGCATTGTAATATGGCCTCATGATATGACAGGATCTGCAGAAGTAGGAGCTTGTGCTGAATTCAATAAATGTAATAAAAAAAACAATTACTACCAAGAGACAGGTGCCAAGGAAATAATAAATCCTTGGAGAAAAATGCATCACATCTTTTTTATCAACAGGGAAATGAACTCCAATATACTCAAAAAACCTTCTCCATTTTGCTTTTGATTTCTCTCTTTTCTCGATTAAAGACTCACGTTCTTCTGAGAGCCTTTTGACTATATTTACAAATTTATTTAAACTTAATGGTTTAACAAAATAATCTGAGGCGCCAGCCTTTATCAACTCAACAGCCGATTCCTCAATCCCCTGCCCTGATGTAACTATTACAAATGAATTGGGAAATTTCTGTCTTATCTCATTTAATACTTCAATGCTGTTTCTGTCAGGTATGTGATAATCAAGGATTACTATGGCTGGAGATTCATCCTTTACCTTTCTCAAACCATCTACTGCACTGCGAGAAATGATTACATCGTAACCCTCTCCCTCGAGCCTGATTTTTAAGGTCTCGCAACTTTTTTCATCATTATCAATTATTAATATTTTTTCGTTCATTACTAATTTTCACCTATAAATATTATATTTTTCTTTGCGATATCCTACTCGTAGAACTATCATGCAAATCAGAAACTGTCAAAAGCAATTTTAGTGCCAAAAATAATAAAAACAACTGTTTATGAATTAATTAGCTGTTTTTATTAACTTTATTTAAAATCTAAAAATTTTTTATTTAGTTTTTATTTTGTCAAAATATTATTTTTGATGACAAATTGTCATAGAATTTTTCAATTTCTTACCGTTTTCCTCTGACTCCATATTTTTCCCATATCTGGTCAAGCACAGCCTTTGATTCTTTCAAAATAGTTTCTGAATATTCAAAGTTATGAACGCCCTTACCTTTAAGAATTAAATTATAATTGCTTAAAGCTTCATTAAACACTTTCTTGTCATCTGTCACATCCTTGCCCATTTCTCTCTGTGCAAAAATAAGAGCAAGCTCATCTTTATCAATCAATGATTTTACTTCTCCAAGCATTTTTGAAATTTTCCCTTTCCAATCATCTAACATATTTCCATATTCCTTGCTATGACATTCAACGCATTTCCCTTTCATAACATTGATTGAATGTTCCTTGCCAATATTATGGCATCCGCTGCAGCCAATATCAGCTTGTGCCATCAGGCTTGGTTTTTTTTCTTTTTTCTTAAAACTATTAACATTGCCGTAATAAAGCTGGTACTGAAGGTTGTGGCAGCGCGAACACTGGGCTTTTTTATCATCGTGATGACAACCAACGCACCCCTTCTTGTTTATTTCAGTCTTTTTGTGAACTTTCAATGAATGGCACTGCACGCATTCAAGCCCGATATCATTTATGTGGTGGCTATGGGGAAAATCTATTTCCTGGAATTCAAATTTCTCTCTGGTTTTAATAAGCTTGTGACACATAATATTGCAGTAAGCATCAGAGAATTTTAATATCTCGCTTCTTGATGGAGGGGTAAAATCCTTATTCACCATCTTCATTGCTTCATCAATCATATCATTTGATGCCTTTAAAAGTTTTACAGCATATTCTACATTATGGGCACCTCTGCCTTCCTTTACAAAATTGTAGTTATATTTTGCATTCTCAATAAGCTGCTTTTCCTTTGAGATGTCTTTTCTGATTTTTCTAAAAGAACCAACTATCCCATCAGCATTTTCAATTCTTGGACCAAGTTCATTTAATATTTTGTTTATCTCAGCTTCCCATACATCAAGCATCTGGTCATATCCTGTGGTATGGCATGCAATACACGACCTTTTGTCTGCTTTAAAACTCTTATCTCCCAGGATATGAGTCCCTTTAACAGTTTCAACCTGTGTATGGCATCCATCGCAGGCAACCTGTGCAGCAAACATACGGCTTGGAATGTTTTCAATCCCTCTGCCCGTTGCACCCATATACATCTCTTTCTGTGCTGAATGGAGCTTGCTGTGACACCCCTCACAGGAAATCTCAAGAGTCTTTACCATCTTTACATTTTTGTGTTCAATTGGTGTATGGCAAGAGAGGCAGTCTATTCCATGTTTCTTAACATGATTATCATGTATAAACTGATGGTCCTCATATTTTTCCATTCTTTCAACATGACATGAATGGCATTTCTCTTTTGGGGCGTTTCCTTCTCCTTTGACTACATCCACATGGCATTTGCTGCACGTAACTCCTGTTCTCAAGTACTGTGTGAGGTCAACCATAAATCCACCGTGTTCAACAACTCCCTTTGGGCTTCCATGGCATGAAGGACATCCTGTTACTGCCTCACCCTTTGCAGCGCCTTTAAAATGACAGATAAAGCAAACCTCGCTTGTAACATCAATATGGCTTCCCTGAACTATTTGTGAATGGCAGCTCGTGCATCTGAGCATTTTTCCTCTCTTAATGCCGCTTAAATGTTGTTTATGGTCAAACTCAATCTTTCCTTTAAATTTTATTTTACCGGGCAGCATTTTTGTCTCATGGCATCCCGACTGAAGGCAATTACTGCTCGGAATTTCTGTCCTTGGCCTTGGATTATAAGAATTTGCAAAATACTTTATTGTTGAAACCAGCATCTTAAAACTATTATATTCGTGGCACTTCATGCAACTGACATTTTTATGGGAAGATGTCTTCCATTGCTCATAATATGGTTTCATATAATGACAGTTGAGACAAAATGTTG